>Ga0214921_10003243_pt1 | contig 25162 bp, 19 predicted proteins | sample LL1505_MetaG_FD_177992 | JGI IMG/M metagenome (GOLD analysis project Ga0214921, IMG submission 177992) | Freshwater microbial communities from Lake Lanier, Atlanta, Georgia, United States - LL-1505 | ecosystem: Environmental > Aquatic > Freshwater > Lake | place: USA: Georgia | collected...
GTTAGGTATATGAAGTTTTCAAAAGCTGCGAAAAGATTCGTAAATGGAAGCATTTCTAGGGAGACTTACGATTCCCTTTTAAACACTTTTTATGTAAATAATAAAACAAATTTCACAGCTCATTCAAGAATTAAATTAGCTGGTTCATACGTATGTGCTGATTATGACGATTATTATAATAAAATTGATTACCGAACTTTAAAGTTTACTGATTCTAGTTTTGTATTCAAAAGTTCAAGATTCTATGAGCCTTTAAATAATAATACTTTAGCACGAACAGAAGGTACGAATAGAAGATACACTACAAAAGGAGATGAACTTGTATTGGAATATTTGCTTAATAGAGATTATGAGCTTTATAATATATTTAAGTATGCTAAAATTAGTAGAACAGGAGATACTCTTACTTTCTACAGAACCGTAAATTTGCAAAGGCCTCATGAAAAAAATACTATTGAGAAGGAGGAAATGTATATTTACAATTCATCATTAACAGTACTTCCAATTTTACCTAAATAACTAACTTTCAGGAGTTTTCCAAATAGCTAATAATAAAATGATTTAAGCAATTCTATGCTTCCAAAAAAATCCATAACCTTGGTTTTATAAACCGTTTTAAACATTATATATCTGACAATAACACCACATTAAAATTCATTAAAGGCGAACTCACTGGACTGGGCGAACACGCAGATTCGCCCCTACTAAATCAACTTTTTCACTAAATACTTGTACATCAACTTCATACTTTCAAAATCCTTTTTATTTACTTTTTCAAAAGGCGAATGTACGTTTTCTTCTGCTGCGCCAATAAAAACCCAATCAATTGGATAGGGTGAATGATGAATCTCTCTACCATCACTGCTTCCGCTTGCTTCTACCTCTAGTTGAAATGAGATTTGTGAATCCTTTGCTAATGAGCAAATTGTGTCAATAAATGATTTTCTAGGTACATTTTTATCACGCATAGAAATCACCACTCCTTTACCAGGTTGCACCCCTTCTGTAATCCAAGTAATGTCAGAAATCAAAGCATATTTGAAAGGATGTTTTGGATATATCTTATTCAATAACAATGGAATAGCTCCACCTCCTACTTCTTCATAAGTAGTAAAAAACACCATTACATTTTCTAATTCTGGCAATATTTCTAAACAGTTTAAAATTCCTAATCTGTCATCTAAATAACAAGTTTGTACAAACTCCTCATTATCAACAAAATTAGACTTAAAAGTTAAATTAGTTCCTCTATCAATAGGTCGCTGAAAATCAACAGCTAAGTAATGATTGCTTTCATCATACACCATTTTGGTTTCAATTTTCCCTTGGCTATCTTCCCCTACCAATTCATATCCATTTTCTACTTCTGGCCCACCAATCGGTACAATTTTATTATCATATCTCACCGTAAAACCCACAGAATCTAAATGAGCAAAAATGGCAGTTTGAGGTTTCCCCAAAACCACTACTAAATTATCTTGATACTCATCTCCAAAATAAAGTACAGGTTGTTGTTTCCAAGTATGTTTTTCATTTTCAATATGTTGCAACAAAAAATCAAACATTGGTTTTTCATTTCCAGATGCTGCTTGTATTTGAACCAATTGTTTTAATAAGGCTATATTCATAAAATCAACTACTATTTACTGTAAATATATCACAATTATTTGAGAAAACAGAGAGTAGAATTTCTCCTAAAAAGCCTTATATTTACAAATTGATAATTGTATTTCCAAACATAGCGTATGATACCTAAGTACCTTATTACAAACTTATTACTAATTATTTCTAGTTATATTTTTGCACAAACTGCTACTCAAAATGTTACTTCAAATTGGCTATTGTTAAACCCTGATATTCAGATGGAATCAAACGATGCCATCAATGATTTGTATAACTTTAAGTTCGAAAAGGCTGAAGCTCAGTTTGATAAAATTAAAAAACAATACCCTCACCATCCTATTGCCTATTTTTTAATTGGTTTAAGTGAATATTGGAAAATTGTACCCGATGATAATGTAGAAACTTATGACAAAAAATTCCATGCTTACATGGATTCTGCCATTATGTACGGAGAAGCTTTACACAAAGAGGATAAAAACAACAAAGAAGCAGTGTTTTTCTTAGCTGCAGCCAATGGATTTAAAGGCAAAGTATATTCATTAAGAGACAATTACGGCAAAGCTGCATGGGTAGCAAAAGATGCACTCAACTATTTTGAATTTGAAGAACAAGACAATGAATTAAGTCCTGAATTTAAGTTTGGAGCAGGGTTGTACAATTATTTTAGAGAATGGATACCTGAAGAAAAACCTTGGTTAAAAATGCTTGTATTTCCTTTCAAACATGGCGATAAAGAGAAAGGAATCAGACAGTTAAATGAAGTCGCTTTAAATGCATTTTTTACAAGAACAGAAGCTTATTACTATTTATTAGAAATATATTTAGATTATGAATATAATTTATTGAGAAGTGAACTTGCGAGCAAAAACATAACTAAAGAAGAATATGACAATAAATTACATAAAAGAAGAGAAAGTGCTTATAAAATTGCTGAATTTTTGCACCAAAGTTATCCTGACAATTCTTATTTTGCATTACAATATGCAAAAATCACTTATTTAACTAACAGAATATCAATAACTGAAAAAGTTAGTTTAGAAATGATAGAAAAAGCAAATAAAAATTATTTTGGTTATAATGATAAATGCTTAAGACCAGTAAATTATTATGTAGCAGATTACTTAAGTCGTCATTTAGGTCAATATGAACGCTCATTACAATATTTCAATAAATGTGTTGAAATTAGTGAGAAAAGTAATGAAGATTTTTTAAAACACGGATATTGCATATATTCTTTGGAAGCAATAATGAGAATCAGCAAAGATTTAAGACATTATGAAAAGGCATTAGAATGTGCTCAAAAAATCAAAAAGTATTACAATAAAAAGTCTGAAGAAGAAAAGAGTACTTATTTATTTTCACAATCTGAAGTTAAAATAATTAAAGAATTAATGAAAAAAGAAAAACGAAAATAATAAATCACACTATTTTACTAAAAATATAAAGTAAAATGATAAGAGCCATCATTACACCTCAAAACAACTTCCTTACTCTAAATATATCTATACCAAATAGTTATATAGGAAAAGAAATAGAAGTATTACTTTATGCTAAAGATGAACCCATCCAAAGCCCCGCTGTAAAAAATAATAATGCAGCTCGTTTTAAGGGAATATTAAATACAGACGAAGCTAACAAATTTTCTGACTATTTAATTCAAGCTCGTAAAGAATGGGACAGATTATAAAATAGAACTGATTTGAATATCAACAAAAAAGGCTTTCATTTCTGAAAGCCTTTTTTGTTGATATTCAATTTACTAAACCTTATTTTACAACAAATCTCTTCACTCCTACTTTGCCATCTATAACTGTTTTTAAGAAATAAATACCAGTGTTCAAGGTTGGAATTGCCAATTCTAATTCATTTCCATTGCTAAATCCATTATGCAATTGATAGATTTCCACTCCAATACTATTTACAATACTTACTTTTACAAATGCTTCTTTTTCAAGCAATAAAGTTGCAGTAGCAGAATGCTCAACTGGATTGGGAACAATAGAAATTTGGAAATTGTTTGCTTTTTCTTCTAGTCCTAAACATGTTGTAAGTGAAGCCACCACAGGAAATCTATCGCAACCTTGAGCACCGCAAGTGCCGTTATCTGTCCATGAATTATCAGAACCTGGTGTAGCTTGAGTCCACCAATTGGCTGTATATTTTCTATTATTGTATGTACAAGATTGATTTCCAGTGTAAGTATCTCCTGATTTCCAAGCAGGTAACCCAACACAAGCAGCTCCTACAGAAACTTTTTTCACCACATAATAAGTGGTAGTTTGAGAAATTGTAGGCGAATAACTTGTACCTGTAGCTAAAGCAGAGCCACCGGTTGAAGCTGCATACCATTCAAAAACATCTCCACTTTGTCCGTTTGTGATATTAAATGTTACAGCACCAGCGTTGCATCTTTGCACATCTTGCACAAGTGGATGGCTAGAGGTAACTGTAACAGAACCGTTTACGGATGAGCAATTAGAAGCACTCACCGTAACATTGTAAGTACCAGGGTATTTTACAATTAAAGTTTTATTGGTAGCTCCTGCAATATTTGCTGCATCTTTTTTCCAAACATAAGTATAATTGGTTCCGCTCAAACCTGCATCTAAAGTATCAGTGGCAGGTGAACATAAATTAATAGTACTACCTAAATTTACAGCTCCTAAGGTACTACTAATCACCACAGAATCTACTTTTGAACACTTGCCTGCACTATCTACTTTTACTTTATAAGTACCTGCAGAAGTAACTGATAATGAAGTAGTATTGCCACCAGTTACAACTCCATTTTTATACCAAGTAAAAGTTCTGTATGATTGAGCACTTAAACCTGTAGGAATATTTATTGTGCTTGTGCCACATAAACTTTTGTTGCCACCAAGAGTTGGTGATGAACAGGTAGGGCCTTGATAAGCTTGCATTTTATTGTAAACAGCTGATAATAAAGAATATTGATCATTTCTATCTTGAGACAATTCCCAAATCATCAATCCATTTCCTCCGTTTTGCATTACATAATCCACTTTTTCTTCTAATGTTGGCTTGCTATCGTAGCAATAATTATTGTAAACTCCATCTGCATCGTTATAAAAAGCACTAGGACTTGAGGCAGAAATATCGGCAAATGTAGCTTCGGCAGCACATCTAGAGTAAAAACCAGAACCGCCTAATATTTTTGAAACAGGGCAACCCAAAGCTTTATAAATCTGAAAAGCATCTTTTAAAAATTGAACTGCAGCGTGGTTATTGTACTTACTTGTAGGCGCATCATAGCTCATAATATTAAAATAATCAAGGTATTGAAAAGCGGCAGCCTCTACCCCTACTGTGTGCTGTTGCTCTCCCCCTAAAGCAGCTGATAATTTATAATTTGAACCTAATTTTGTTTTAATATCTTTAAGCATAGCTGTATAATTTGCCTTTTCACCAGCAGTAGGAAATTCCCAATCAATATCAATACCTGCTAAATTGTGGGTCTGACATAATGTTAAACAAGCATTTGCAAGTGTGGTTCTGGTGTTTGCATTGGCAGCAACAGTTGAAAAATTACCCGAAAGCCCCCAACCTCCTATTGCAATCCAAAGTTTTACATTTTTACTCTGACAATTTGATTTTACTGCATCAAAAATTGTAGAACCCATAATTGACAAAGAACCATCGCTATTTAGTTGAGCAAAAGCATAAATAACATCTGTCAATTTTGAATATTGCACCGCATTGGCCTGAGTTGTGCTTCTGTAATATGGAAAATAACCAACCACACGCTGGGCTATTGATGAAAAACTAACCATTAATACAGCAATAAATAAACCTAATTTCTTCATATCTTTCATTTTTGTTTGTTTTGGGGTGCAAAATTACTCATTAATACGTTTACTTAACTATTTGTAATTATTAAAGTTTTAATATAATTATTCTAATATTTATTAAATAATGTACAATATTAAGATGCTTTACATCTTTAAAATTTAAAAATGACTAATTATTAAACAGTTACACATTGTATTAATCAAATAAAAAATAGGATTATTGGTGTAAAAAATATTTTAAAAATATTTCAAATTTCTTCTTTTCAATTCATTTTTTAGCAAATTTAACTCTCTAGAAGTTTGTCCTGCAATGGAAGTATTTTCTTCTGCACGTCTAAAAAGGTAGGGCATTACTTCTTGTACAGGGCCATAAGGCACATATTTACTGGCATTAAAACCTGCTTTTGCCATGTTGAATGTAATATGATCGCTCATGCCCAAAAGTTGTGACACATAAATATGTGCATGATTAATTGGCACTTCAAATTCCTGTAAAAGTTTCAATAACAAATAGTTACTTTCTTCATTATGACTTCCTGCACAAATCGCTACTTTTCTGCTATTTTGAATAATTAACCTTAGGGCTTTATTGTAAGACTCATCTGTCAATTCTTTTTTGGAAAAAACTACAGGAGGTATTTGATTATCAGCCCCATATTCTATTTCTTTTTGCAAATAAGCGCCTCTCACCAATTTAACTCCCAAATAAAAGTGCTCCTGTTTGGAGATTTTAATCCAGGTTTCAAGTTGGGCATACTTGTCTTTTCTATACATTTGAAAAGTATTAAACACTATCGGTTTCAAAGTATTGTATTTGCGCATCATGTCCAATGCTAAATCATCAATTACTTCTTGGATCCAACTTTCCTCAGCGTCAATTAAAACCTTCACTCCATCGTTTTGTGCTTCACGACAAATATTTTCAAATCTTGATTTAAAATAGTCAAAATTACGTTGTTCAATTGCAGACAACGTTTTTTTGCTTTGCACTTTTTCTAGTAAATTCTTATCAACCAAGGCTGTAGATTTAAAAACGGCAAAGGCAATTTGCTTGCTTTCACTTGCTTTTTTGATAGAACTAATAATTTCTAGCATGTTTTCTTTAAAAGCTTCTTCCGTAACCGAAGCTTCCACAGAATAATCTAAAATACTCAAAACCTTACATTTATACAAATTATTCATGGTTTCGTTGCAAGTAAGCAAATCTTCGCCACCACAAAACTGTTTGAAAAGTGTATTTTTTATAATATTTTTTATAGGAAATTTCAATTCTAAAGCTAATTTTATAAAAAAAGTGCCTACATTTGTAAGTGATTGCTTATTCATTAAAGTAAAGAGCCAAAAAGATTTTTTTAGTTCTTTGTTACTTTTAGAAGCAAAAGCATTTTCAAGATTTTCAAATGAAAGTTGCGTGAAAGTTTCCATGGCTACAACGTTTTGATTAGTAGCCCTTATACGCAGGTTTTAAAATTGGTTGTATCACAAAAGAATTTTAATTTTATGAGTGCAGAATTAAACAACGGGGTAACGCCTTTAGAACAATGGCTTCCCAACCTAAAAAAACCCTTTGTAATTGCAGGTCCTTGTAGTGCAGAAACACCTGAGCAATTAATGACCACTGCAAAGGCATTGAAACAATTTAATGTAGATGTTTTAAGAGCTGGTATCTGGAAACCAAGAACAAGACCAAATGGTTTTGAAGGTCAAGGAGTTGAGGCATTGAAATGGATAAAAGACGTAAAAGAAGAAACTGGTTTGCCATTTGCAACAGAAGTTGGTTCTGCTTTACACGTAGAAGTTGCGTTGAAATATGGTGTAGATATTTTATGGATTGGTGCTAGAACCACTGTAAACCCATTTTCGGTACAAGAAATTGCAGATTCACTAAAAGGAGTTGATATTCCGGTTTTGGTAAAAAACCCAATGAATCCAGATTTAAACCTTTGGATTGGTGCTTTAGAAAGAATTCACAATGCTGGTATTAAAAAATTTGGTGCAATTCACAGAGGTTTCTCTAGTTTTGAAAAAACCAAATTCCGTAATGTACCAAACTGGCAAATTCCTTTCGAATTCCGTCGTCAATTGCCAAATGTGCCTTTGATTTGCGACCCTAGCCATATTGGCGGTAGCAGAGATTTAATTTATGATATCTCTCAAAGAGCATTAGATTTGAATTTTGATGGTTTAATTATTGAATCTCATATTGACCCAGATAATGCTTGGTCGGATGCTGCACAACAAGTAACTCCTGATAGATTAGGTCAAATTTTAAGTGAATTAAAATACAAAAAAGAATCTTCTACTGATACTGAATTTGTAACTCACTTAGATGAATTAAGAACAAAAATCAACAATTTGGATAAAGAATTAGTTGAAACTTTGTCTCATCGTCAAGTACTTTCTAACAAAATTGGAGAATATAAAAGAGATAACAACGTAACTACTTTCCAAGTGGATCGTTGGAACGAGATTTTTAACACCCGTAAAGAATGGGCTAAAAAATTAGACGTAAGCGAAGATTTTGTTGCAGAAGTATTCAAATTAATTCACGAAGAATCAGTTCGTAGACAAGAAGAAATTATTTCTAAAAAATAGTTTTTTTGAAAAATAAATCATAAAAAAAAGCCTTTCTGGATTCAGAAAGGCTTTTTTATTATACCAATAAAAACTTAATAATCAATAATTTACTTAATATTATATCTCAAAGTAACACCATAAGTACGTGGGTCACCAAGTACGCCTACATACAAACCAGAATTACCTGCGGCTGCTTGTAATTGTTCAAAATAGTTTGTTTTACCAATGTTTCTGCTCCAGAAGAAAACTGAGAAATCATCAGATTTGAAACCAAGTCTTGCATTTATTAAAGTATATCCTGCAATATTTAGTACTTTTGAAGGAGTAGGGTTTGATGAATAATCTGAACGGTGAGATAAATCAGATGCGATAAAGAATCTACCTTTTTTACCTAAGAAACCACCAGCTACACTTAACTCAGCTCCGAAAGTTACATTATGTTTAGAAATACCTGGTAATCTACCACCTGATGCATCAGTAAATGCTTGCTGGATAGTTTTTGTATTGTCTTTTGGGTCAGGAATTTGTTTACCGGTTTCTTCTAAAGCAAGTGGTGCATTTGTAAATGTTACATACTTTCCATCAGTGTATGCATAAGCAGCATTGATAGTTAAGAATTTTTGTAATTGAAAACTACCGTCAATTTCAAAACCTTTCACATTAACTTTTTCCGCATTTGCTAAGTAACCTCTGTTTACACCTAATTGTGGAGATTGAACTGTTGTTTGATAATCTTTTATATCAGTATTGAAAACAGAAACATTTAAAATAGCTCCTTTTACTGGTTTTGTTTTGATACCAACTTCAATATTTTGAACAAATTCAGGTTTTATAGTTGCTAAAGTTGAATCTGGACGACCATTTACGGTTGGTAAACCTCCAACATTTACACCAACTGGCTTATATCCAGTTGAATACGTTGCAAATGTATTGATTTTTTCATTTCGTCTGTAAGAAACTGTAATATTTCCTGAGATATTGTGATTATCTACACTTGCTTTAAAATTTTGGTTTGTATAAATCGCATTTTTTAAAGCTAATAATTTAGAATTGTTAGGGTTTGTAGCATCACTTTGGTAACCACCATACGTTTTTCTATCATAATCAACATCTTTTTTATCATAAGTATATCTGATACCTGGTAAAATATGTAAACCTTTTAATAATTCCCAATCAGCTTGTGCAAAAACTGCAGCACTTAATGATTTGATTGTTGAATTTGTTTTAATTCCGAAGTTATTTAATAAACCTGGTGTTGAATACAATGCTTGGTCACCAGTTGTTCCTGTTTGTACAAATCTCCATTGGTCTTTTCCAACTTCTTCAGTTTGGTTAAGTCCTTGTAAATTTTGACTTAAAGCATATACTCCAATAACACCACTTAATTTTTCTGTAATATTACCTGCATATCTAATTTCTTGCGAATATTGGTCGTGACGAGAATCTGCTTGTGATTTTGTTAAAGCCGAAACTTCTGTAAAATCTCTGTCATTTACTGGTCTCCAATTCCAATATCTCCATGCTGTTGTAGATGTTAAAGTTCCTTTTCCAATTTTATAATCAATGTTTAAAGATAAACCTCCTATTTCTTGGTCGTGACGGAAAGGAGTATTGTTATACACTTGTCTTGAAAATGGATCAATTTTAATGGGAGCATATCCTAAATCAGAAATGATTTTATTGTATTGACGGTGTGAACTTCTTAAAGTCGGTGTAATACCCGCAACTACAAGAGCAGCTCCATCTGGACGTTGAAGACTATTATCACCTGATAATAAAATTTCTAATTTGCTTGTTGGAGTGTAATATAATTGACCTTTAAAACCAATGTTATTTTGTCCATTATATCTTCTGTTGTCATTTGGGTTATAAGTTGTACCAGTTCTTTGTGTTCCTGAAAATGAAAGTCTAGTTGTTAAGTTTTTAGCTAATGCACCTGTTACTGATGTTTTTGCTTGAACAAAATTGTAGTTACCGTAGCTTAATTCAACTTTTGCACCTGGTACTGAACTTGGTTTTTTTGTAGTAATGTTAAAAGCCCCAGAAGTAGTATTTTTTCCAAACAATGTTCCTTGTGGACCTCTTAATACTTCAATTTGGTCAACATCAATAAAGTCTAACGATGTAGCAGCTGGACGAGCATGGTAAACACCATCAACATAAAAACCAACACCTGGGTCAATACCATCATTTGTTAAACCAAAAGTTGAACCTAAACCTCTGATATTTAAGGTTGTATTTCTTGCATTTGAAGAATATAATTGTACTGTAGGAACTAATTCTTTCAAACGGTTTACGTTAAAAGCACCAGCATCTTCCGCTTGTTGCCCACCAATTACTGTAATAGGAATTGGAATATCTTGTACAACTTCTTTTCTTCTACGTGCTGTAACTACAACTTCTTCAGTTGATTTTTGCTCTACTTCCAAAATAAATGAGATAGTGGTTTGACCAGCAGCTACTTGTTGTACGAGGGTTTTATGCCCCAATGCAGAAACAGTGACATCGAAATAGGTAGTTGGTACAGATTTTAAAGTAAAATTACCACTTGCATCTGTTACTGCAGAAATTTTATGGTGTTTTACTTTTACTACTGCACCAATAATTGGTTCACCTGTAACATTGTCTTTAACTGTTCCAGACAAGTTTACTTCACTTTGCTGATTATTGGTTTGCTGCGCAAACACATTGTTGATTTGACTATAAGGAGCTAAAAATAATAGCGTTCCTAAAGTTAAGTATTTAATTTTCATAAGATTAATTGTTGTTTTTGAGAATAAATTGATTAAATAATGGGAGTTGAAAACATAAAACAACATCGATTCTGGGTAAAATTTATATTCATAATTATTCCTATTTGTATAGTATATAGATAGATTTATAATGCAAATATATACTATACTAAATTGATAGACAAAATAATTCTAATAAATTTTCTTATTAAAATTGTATTTAATTGATTAATAATAGAATATAAAATAAGTTTTTTTAATTAAAACTCGTGCCTACAAATATTATTTTGTTTATTTGCAAATAATAAAAACAGCTTATGACTCGCAAAGAAACCATCATTATTTTACTTTTAGCAGCCATCAACTTTACACATATTGTTGATTTTATGATTATTATGCCATTGGGAAAAACATTGATGCGGATGTTTAATGTTGGTCCGCAAGAGTTTTCGTTTGTGGTTTCGGCTTATGCTATCAGTGCCTTTGTAAGTAGTTTTGGTGCAGCCTTTTTTGTAGATAGATTTGATAGAAAAAAAGTATTATTGTTTGCCTATTTAGGTTTTACAATTGGTACTTTTTTATGTGGCATTGCACCAACATATACTATGTTGCTGGCTGCCAGAATAGTTGCAGGATTTTTTGGTGGCTTAATTGGTGCCCAAGTAATGTCAATTGTAGCTGATCTTCTTCCTATAGAAAGAAGAGGACAAGGAATGGGCTATTTAATGGCTGCTTTTTCGGTGGCTTCGGTAGTGGGTGTACCTTTGGGTATTACTTTAGCTTCGGGTTATTCTTGGCATTTGCCATTTACAGCACTTGCTGGTTTGGCTGCAATTATTTGGCTATTGGTATTCATTTATTTACCATCAGTTACAGGACATATCAACAAAGATAAATCTCCTGAAGTAGGCAATGTGTATAGCAGAATATTTTCTGCTAAAATACAAACTAAAGCCTTGTTTTTTAGCATGATATTAATGTTTAGCCACTTTTCTGTTATTTCGTTAATGTCGGCTTATATGGTGAGTAATGTTGGTTTTTCTGAAATTGATGTGAGGTATATTTATCTTTTAGGAGGTGCAGTAACTATTTTCACAGCTCCATTAATTGGCAAAGTTTCAGATAAAGTAGGTAAATTTAAGGTATTTGCTTTTTTTGCCCTCTTCTCTGTAATACCACAACTTATTCTAACACAATTAGGTCACGTAGAAATGTGGTTGGCTCTCATTCTTACGACAAGTTTCTTTATAATTTCTGGTGGTAGAATTATCCCTAGCCAAGCATTGATTTCTGGGGTGGTAGAACCAAAATACAGAGGAGGATTTATGAGTGTAAATAGTTCTTTTCAGCAGTTGGCAACTGGTTCTGCTTCGTTTGTGGCCGGATTAATTGTGTTTGAAAATACCGTTACCAAAGAATTAATGAATTATCATTATGTTGGGTATTTAGGAGCTGTACTAAGTGTAATTTCTGTTTGGGTGGGTTTGTCATTAAATGACAGAAAGAAAAATAAAAATGCTGAGTATTAGTTTAGATGGTAGATGTTAGACGGAAGAAGTTAGACTGAAGACGGAAGAACAAATAACTTTGAACCTTTAACCTTGAACTTTAAACTTTCAACTTTCAACTCCTAAACTCGCTTGTTCTTTTTTAGTTAAGCCTTTTACTACTTGCTGGTAAGAATGGTCAATCCAATCTAAAATTTGCTTGTCGGACACAGAATTGTCTAATACAACTGTGTTCCAATGTTTTTTACTCATGTGATAACCTGGTTGTACACAATCGTATCTTTCTCTCAACTCAATGGCTAGTTCTGGGTCGCATTTAAGATTAATAGAATCAAAATTATCAACATCACACAAAGCAAAAATTTTATTTACTACCTTAAATACTAATATTTTATCATCAAAAGGAAAGCCTTCGGTAGTACTTGGTTTTGATAAACAATAAGTTCTTACATTTTCTAATAGCATAGTTTACAATATTTATTAAATTAAAAATAATTAAATTAATTGCTTAGCAATATAATATTTATGCTGTATAATTACGTTTTAGAAAGGAAAAAAATTATATTTAAGGTTTGATAACAATACAAGTGAAAGATAGCGTAGTAATAATACCCACTTATAACGAAATAGAAAATATAGAACTGATTATCAGAAAAGTATTTTCATTATCACATCCTTTTCATGTTTTAATTATTGACGATGGTTCGCCTGATGGCACTGCCGAAGTGGTAAAAAACTTACAATTAGAATTTGCGGAAAGATTATTTTTAGAACAAAGAACTGGCAAATTGGGTTTGGGCACAGCCTATATACATGGTTTTAAGTATGCATTGAAACATGAATACCAATATATTTTTGAAATGGATGCCGATTTTTCTCACAATCCTGAAGATTTAATTCGACTTTATGAAGCGGTGACCACTCAAAATGCTGATATGGCAGTTGGATCTAGGTATGTAAAAGGGGTAAATGTGGTAAATTGGGACATGTATCGTTTGCTACTCTCCTATTTTGCAAGTATTTATGTGAGATTTATTACAGATTTACCAGTGCACGATGCTACAGCAGGCTTTGTTTGTTACAAAAGAGAAGTGTTACAAAGAATGAATTTAGATAATATCAAATTTATAGGTTATGCTTTTCAAATAGAAATGAAATTTACTGCTTGGAAACATGGATTCAAAATTCAAGAAGTACCCATTATTTTTACTGATAGAACCAGAGGCGAATCTAAAATGTCATCCAATATTATCAAAGAAGCCCTTTTTGGAGTGATGGAAATGAAAATCAGAAGTTGGTTTAAACATTACGAATAAAAAAAGCCAACAAGAGTTGGCTTTTTTTAGAGTTAACTGTTAACTGATAACTGTTAACTATTCAAAAACACTTCCTAAAAAAGTTCCATCTTCTTTGCCTGCATTTTTACCATAAGGCATTAGAGCTTCAATCAATCTATCAATTGGCATTGATTGCAACCAAACTTTCCCTTTACCAGATAAGGTAGCCAAGAACAAACCTTCACCACCAAACACCATCGATTTCAGGTTTCCAGCTTTTTGAATATCCATATCTATCTGAGGTTCAAAGGCTACAATGCAACCAGTGTCAACTCTTAAAGTTTCATTGTCAAGATACCTTTCAATTACTGTTCCGGCAGCATGTAAAAAAAGCATGCCATCACCTTCAATTCTTTCCATAATAAAACCTTCACCACCAAAGAAACCAGCTCCCAATTTGCGGTTAAATGCAATAGAAATTTTAGTACCCAATGCTGCACATAAAAATCCATCTTTTTGCACCATCATCATATTGTGATGTTTGCTTAAATCAATGGGTACAATGGTACCAGGATAAGGCGATGAAAATGCCACTTTACGTTTACCAACTCCTACATTACTAAAATGAGTTAAAAACAAAGATTCCCCAGTTATCATTTTGGTACCAGCACTCAATAATTTGCCTAAAAATCCTTGTTTGGGATTGGTTCCATCACCCATTTTGGCTTCAAAACTAATTCCATCTTCCATGTAAAGCATTGCACCTGCCTCAGCAATCACCGTTTCTCCTGGGTCTAGCTCTACTTCCACAATTTGGATTCCATCTCCAATAATCTTGTAATCAACCTCGTGCGATAACATATTTCTCTAATTTTAATTTTGTTATTAATGATTTATTGATGGTTAATAGTTGATAGTTGGCTTCGACAAGCTCAGCCACCGTACAGCTACGACAAGCTCAGCCACCTCTTCCTAACCATTCACTTTAAACCTTAAACCTTAAACCTTAAACCTTAAACTTTTAACCTATCACCTATACCTTATCACCTATCACTTTTCACCTCTCACCTATCCCTTATCCCTTATCACCTAACTAAAGCTTCCTATCCAACATAAATCCTTTTGACGGTATTTCTGCAATTCTCCAGGTAAACCCTTTTAATTTTTTGGTAGGATCGGTTAATTCTTGTGGGGGAATAAAATTAGCTTCAGGTTTGGTTAAAAAAGAAATGGTATTTAATTTACTTTCCTTAAACCTCATCAACATATTACTACAAATCACTTTATTCATTCCTGTCAAAATGGTGTCGTTTTCTGTTGCAAAATACAAACTTTCGCCATTTCCAAACACATCCACCGTTTGAATTTTGTTTTCTTTAAAAAAAGCTGTTACACGTTTTCCTTTTATTTGGTTATGATTTTTTAAACTATCTTCAGAAATAATAAAAGCACTACTTCTCAAAAAAAGCTTATCTATCTTATTTTTAACCATTTGAATCTTAATAGTATCTCCAGTCATTTGACTTTTATTGGCCCAAATAATTGGCTTTTTGTAAAAAAACAAAATACTATCTTGCAAATTATAAATCAAAGAATCACATTTCCCTTGTACATCTTTTCTAAAAAACGAAACCTTAGGAAAAGCAGTTAACTTTCTGTTTTTCTTGGTACTATCGTTTACTGCAAACAAATTTTGTGATTTTAAAAACAAAGTATCGTCTTCCATAAAAGATTTCATCAGCACATTGCCCCACACTTTGGTCTCTTTGGTTTTGCTTTTATACTCACATCGGTCGCCTTCTATAATTGTTTTGTCCTTTTTCAGAGTAATTATCACATTGCCTCTTGCTGTGCCTTCCTGTTTTTTCTGGTTAAAGTTTACTGTATCACCCACCAAAATCATTTCATTGTTTTCAATTTGAGATTTACCTTTAAGTTTAAGTGTATGTTTATCAGTACTATATTCTCCATCGTTAGAATTTAAAAGCCCCTCTTTGTTTTTAATTTTAGTAGGTCCTTTAAAAATAGCCACTTTATCATCTGTTAAATATATCAATGTATCTGTCTGTAAATCATAGTCTTTATCTAACAATTTCACATTACGTTTAAAAATAAATTTCTTTAATTCCATGTTATAAAAACCAATATCACTAGTTAATTTAGCACTTTTGTCAATTATAGTTCCTCCTCTATCGTAATTTGCTTCTTTGGTTTTGGTATTGTAATCTAATGCTGGAGTACTCAAAGTCATAGACTTATCTTTCAAAAACACATTTCCATCAAAATGCAATAATTTGGTATCTCCGTAATATTTTAAATATTCAGACGTAATGGTAGTACCTTTTTGCACAATTTTCACATGTCCAAAGGCCTCCATCACATTTATTTCACTAAAAAAATAAGCAGAGTCGCAATAAACTTTAGTATCTCCTTGACGGAAGGAAACATTGTTTTTTAATTTTTTCACATTTTGTCCGTTTATGATAGCACCTTCAAGCGAACCTGCACGTTCTAACTCTATTTTATCCTGAGAAACAACCACTTGAAGATTACAAAAAAGTAGTATTGAAAAGAAAAGAATTGAAAACTGGATTTTTTTTAACATTCCGTTGTATTTTTATTGCAAAAATAGAAAATTTCACAAATTAATGCTCCTAAATCAGTTTATAAAACATGCAAAAAAACATAATTTCTTTCAAAACAAGGAAGAAACTATAATTTTGGCTGTAAGTGGCGGAGTAGATTCTATGGTAATGCTTCATTTGGCAATGCAAATGTCGTGTAAATTAGTGGTGGCACATTGTAATTTTCAACTTAGAGGGGAAGAAAGCAATGCTGAAATGGAATTTGTGCAAGCCTTTTGTGAAAAGTACAATATTCTATTTGAAGTAGTAAAATTTGATACAGAAGTGTATGCAAAAAATAATAAAATCAACACACAACTTGCTGCTAGAGAACTGAGATACAATTGGTTTGAAGAAATAAGAACAAAACACAAGGCTAGTTACATTGCCACCGCTCATAATGCCAACGACCAAACAGAAAGTTTACTTTTGAATATGATTAGAGGCACAGGCATAAAAGGTTTAAGAGGGATTGGGGTAAAGGTAGAAAATATCATTCGTCCTATTTTGTTTGCAACAAGGACTGAAATTGAACAATATGCAATTGACAATCAAATAGGTTGGAAAAATGATAGTTCTAATTTAAGCACCAAATACAGAAGAAATAAAATTAGGCATAGTATTGTACCTTTAATTGAAAAAATAAACCCCAACATACACCAAACCAGTCTTTTAACTGCAGAAATAATGCAAGAACAAGCATTGTTTAACGACTATTTTATCAAAAATATTTTATCTAAAATCACAATTAATGACAATGATGCTATATTAAAAATCAATTTAGCACTTCTTGAAGAATATCCATTTAAAAACCTCATTTTAAATCACTTATTTGCAAAATATAATTTTTCATCAGAGGCTTTACAAAATATAATTACTGCAAATTCTGGCACAAAACTTATCAATGAAAAATTCATTTTATGGAAAAACAGAGAGTTGCTAATTTTAATTTCTAATAGTGGAACCAATACTACAAAAGAAACAGTTAAAGTGTTTGATAATCAAACAATTGATTCAGAAGATTTCACTATTTTCATTCATAAAATTAAAATACAAAATATTGATTTCAAAAAGGGAAAAAATTATGCATGGTTTAATTTAGCTATTGAAAATCAAACTATTGAAATTTGCAATATTGAAAATGGCGATAAAATTAAAGCTTTAGGACTAAAAGGTAAAAGCAAAAAAGTGAGTGATATTTTAATTGACGCAAAAATACCGCAGTACCTAAAAAATACAATTCCAATATTAAAGCTAAATAATGAAATAATTTGGATACCACTTTTATGCAATTCTATTCACTATCCTGTAAATGAGACCGATGAATTTGCTTTTGAATTATGTTTTAATTCTAAGAATTAATTGTACTTTTATAACAAATCATTATAATTTATAAACATTTCTTTGAATACTGATAATGTTTATGTTTTTTTGCTATGATTTTGAATATTTTTACAAAAAAACAGCATGCTTTTTAATCACAAATACTTTATTTGTTCATATTTAATGCTTTTTACATTTGTTCTTAGTTGCAAACAAGTAAAAAAAGAAGTACAAGTAAACAAACCTCTGATATCAACTACGGTGCACAAAACTACCAGCGATACCGCCTCAGTTGCATTAGAAAATGATTCTATTTCTGCTATTTTAACTGGGAATTCTGCTTCATTTAATTACTCTTCCGACTTAAAAGACAGCACTTTATACAATGGTTTTAATACAAAAAAATACAATATTTTATATTCAATAGAAGGTGATTTAAACAACGATAAAGTAGCCGACAAAATCATCATTTTAAACTACAATGAAGCACCCAATAAAATTGTGAAGAGAAAATTAGCCATTTTAATAAAACAAACTAATAGTCAATATCTTACCACACATTCAAACGATAAAATTATTTTCCCTAATGATGAACGTGAAATTGGGGTGATGGATCCTTTTCAAGAAATTGAAATCAAAAACAATGGTTTTCAAATTGTGCAATATGGTGGTTTAGAACACAATAAATGGCAAACCGAAGTGCATTTTAATTATGATAAAAAATTAAATGATTGGTATTTGTATTCCATAAAATCAAATGCTGTAAAAACTGAAATTATCAACAATGAACCTGTGAAAACCCTTTCAGTAAAAGAAAGAACCAAAGAAGATTTTGGCACTATTCTTTTCAAAAACTTTGATTATGAAAAGTTTAGAGAAGATTTATAAATAAACTTCTTTCCTTTTATAAGTAATTACTTCAAAATCAAATTCATTTTTATCTGATTTTTCAAATTGCACTGAAGTCAATTTTTCAAAGTCATTTTCATTAAAATTAAAATAGGTATCCCCTTCTATTTCAACATTTACTTTAGTTAAAATTAATTTGCTTATAAATTTAACCGATTGTTTGTAAATCTCCCCTCCCCCAATTACAAATATGTCTTTTTCAGGGTATTTAATCTTACTAATTTCAATTGCGGCTTCTACACTATGCACCACAATTACATTTTCAATTTGTAAATTGGTATCTCTTGTAATCACAATATTGATTCTGTTGGGTAGAGGCTTACCTATAGATTCATACGTTTTTCTACCCATTACTACCACATTATCAGTAGTTAAAGCCCTAAAATTCTTCAAATCATCACTCAATTTCCAAAGCAACTGATTATCTTTCCCTATTGCTCCATTCAAAGAAGCTGCTACAATTAATGTTATTTCCAAGTTATTTTGTTATTTGAAATTTGTTATTAGTTATTGGATAAAGAGATAGATAAAAAAAGTTACACTTTAAAAATCTAAATTATTGATTTTTTAAGTGTAACTCTATATTTGAACGTGAACTAATTAATTATATCTTCTCACCTTTCACCTTTCACCTTTCACTTATCACTTGTCACTTATCACTTCTCACTTATTACTTGTCACCTCTCACTTACTTCATCAGCGCTTCTCTTTTGTCAAATTGCTTTAATTTGGTGTAGCAATCTATCAAAATTTTCTTTAACTGTGCGTCTTTTTTAGCGTTGTAAACTGTTTCTAATGAAGGTAAACCTGTGTTAATTAAGCCTTTTGCTTTTTCTTCCATTGCTTTACCTTTAGCATTGTAGTCTTTCACACTTAGTTTGTTAATTTCTTTAAACTGCTCCACCGCTTGGTTGTAGTAAAATGCACCTAAGTTAAAAGTGGCATCCATGTTTTTTGGATCTAATTCAATTGCTTTTTTGTAGTGATCTGGTGCCGATTCTTTAGGCCCAACTTGTTCAGTTAAAACCCCTAAATTAAAATGCAACATAGAGTTGTTTGGGTTTTTAGCAATGGCTTGTTCTAAACTTTGTTTTGCCAAATCATTTTTGCCTAAAGCCAAATAAGTATTAAACTCTTCTGTGATTAGTGCAACTTCGTTTGGATATTTTGCTCTTCCTTGTTGCACAAAAGCCAATGCTTTGTCGTTGTTCTTTTCTATCTCGCGGGCATAGTAAATTAAGTTGGCAAACATTTGCACACTGCTATAATTTAATGACAATAATTTTTGCGAATAAGTATTCATTAATTGATTATCACCTTTTGCTACAGCTGCATAAGTTGCATAAATATAAGCAGTTGTATCATTGGGTTTAATCTCAATTGATTTAGAATATTGAGTTAAAGCTTTATCGTAATTTTTTACTTTGTACTCATTTACGCCTTCATTTATAAACTGACTCCAATAAACTTCTAATTTGGGGGTAATTTCTTTCACATAACTACCGTTAGGTTTGTCAAGAGCAATGGCTTTTTTGTAAGAATTATAAGCCACATCTATGGCAGAATCGCAAAGTGCTTTTACAGGTGCTTCTTGAGAAAATGCAATAGTTTCATATACTTCTCCCCTTCTAGCCCAAGCTTTAGGGTTGCTCATTGTTTTCTCATGTTCCACCGCAGCATCAATTTTTTCTTTTGCTTTGGCGTATTCTTTTTCATCAAAATACAATTTCGATTCTGTAATAGCACCATTCTGTGCCATACTCAATCCTACTAAACATCCTAAAAAACCAGCAGTTAATATTACTTTTTTCATAATAAAGAATTTAATGTACAATAATAATCAAATTTCTAAAAATGACACTAAATATTAATTTATTATTCTGTTAATTTTATGTTAACAAAAATTGGAATCTTTTTTTAGCGTCTATTTGATAAATTGTCTGAATTAAAAAATTGTCTGAATCAGGAATTGCAGAATTTTACGAATTTTACAAAAATTGTCTGAATCAGGATTTGCAGGATTTACAGAATATGCAGAATTTTAAACCTTAAACTTTAAACTTCTCTTCTCACCTATCACTTATAAAAATGAAAGCCACCAAAATAAACCACAACGGAGAAGAACGTATCAAAGTTGATTTTCCTAAAAACGAGCTTATAGCCCAACAAATCAAACAAATACAAGGTATCCAATGGAGCCAAACCCAAAAAGCTTGGCATATTCCTTATACGAAAGAAGCATTTAATCAATTAAAAACAATGTTTCCTGAAGTAGAATATGAAACAACCAAAAAACCTCTAGCAGAGCAATCCTCTAATGTTTCAAAAACAATGGTGGTTTCAACTCAAGAGCTGTCAGCTCTTTCAAACACAAGCACTCAACAAACAAATATAAACTATTTCCCAACCGACAATACCTGTAACATACTTTATTATGGACTTAGAATTTTACTTTTCATTAAGCCCAATGATTTAATTATAAAACAATTACAAAGTTTTAAAGGTATTTTCTTTGATAAAACCAAAAAAGCATGGAGTTTGCCCAATAATACTTCAAATATTGAAATGATAAAATTGCTTTTTAATCAAAAAGTACATTTTATAAATCAACCAACTCCTCCAAACGAAACACCAAATCATCATAAAATCAATACGCCCAACACAGTTAAAATTGTAATTACACCTTACAAAACCTTTCAAATACACTTTGCTTACAACAAAGAAATACATCAATATATCAAAAATTTAGCCTTAGTAAGCTGGAACCCGCAAGACAAATGTTGGACATTGCCCCATACCGAACAAAACCTTCAACACATAAAATCCTATTTTGAATCACTTAGTTTTAGAATTGAGTACAGTTCACAAAAAGAAAAAAAGCTTATCCCCAAAGAGCAACAAGATAACGTATTTACTTTGCCACCAGCCTATTTACAACAATTAGAATTGGTACGATACAGTCCACAAACCATTAAAACCTATTGTTCACTTTTTGTTGAATTTGTCAATTTTGTAAAAGAACCAAACTACGAAACCATTACAGAAGAACAAATAAAAAGTTTTTTGATGTATTTGGTTAACAGAAACGTATCAACTTCTTATCAAAACCAAGCAATTAATGCTATAAAATTCTATTTTGAAAAAGTGCTTGGTAAGGAACGAAAATATTATACCATTGACCGACCATTTACAGAAAAAAAACTACCCTCAGTACTCAGTTTAGAAGAAGTAAAAGCCATAATAGATGCTATTGAAAATACAAAGCATAAATGTATTATTAAACTCATTTATTCTGCGGGTTTGAGGATAAGCGAGTTAATCAATTTAAAAATAGCAGATATAGATAAAAATAGAATGCAAATTAGCATAAAAGGAGGTAAAGAAAAAAAAGATAGGTACACTTTGCTTTCAGAAAAAATATTGATAGATTTGAGAAATTATTACCAAGAATATAAACCAAAAGAATATCTCTTTGAGGGACAATTTGGAGGCTCATACAGCAAAAGAAGTATTCAAGAAGTGTTTAAAGATGCTTGCAGAAAGGCAAACATTAAAAAACACGCCACAGTGCATACTTTACGTCATAGCTTTGCCACCCATTTGCTAGAAGCAGGCACAGACTTAAGATATATTCAATCCTTATTAGGGCATGAGAGTAGTAAAACTACAGAGATTTATACCCATGTAACCACCAAAGGTTTTGAAAAAATTAAAAGTCCGCTTGATACTCTTGATTTATAAAATGGCATTAAAAAAGTAAGTATAAAAACCGCAACCAGTTAATCAAGATGTTACAAGTTTTCAGTTTAACTATTTCAAGAAATGCAGCATCTGAAACTATATCGGAGATTGACGCAATGCGTAAGTACAAATGTTAGGCACAATAATTAAAGACAACATATCAATGAATCTATATTCGAGAAGAACATTTCTAAAAAACGGCATCAAGGCGACTTTCTTTATCGCATTTTTGTCTCCATTTCGACAACTCTTCGCTTCTTCGAAAAATGAAACTAAATTCCCATCTTGGACAGAATTAGTAGAATATGCCCGCTGGTGTCCTAATGTTCATAATTTGCAACCACATAAAATCAAAATCATTTCAGAAACTGAAGCTGATTTATATTACGACCCGAGTCGACTTTTGCCAGTGGGAGACCCTAATGCGATTTTTGTTACTGTTGCAATGGGTATTTTTGTTGAGCATCTTTCTATTTCTGCTGCTTCTTATGATATGAAAGTTGAAATTGCCGAGGTGTATAATCCAATAACAACAAGCGCAACAGTAGAAACCCTATTTGCGAAATTAAAACTCATCCCTACTCTTGAAGAAGAAGAACTGGACAAAGAACTAATTACAAAAAGAAGAACATCACGTTTGCACTATGATGGAAAGCCTCTTAAACAAGGCACTTTAGATAAAATAAAAAAGCAGGCTGAGAAATTTGAACATGATTTTTTTTCTTCGTCAGACAAAGAGTTGGTAGATTTTGTGGAAGAACTTAATCAGCAAACATTATTTGAAGACCTTGAGTCAAAACCAGCCAGGGATGAACTCGACCACTTATTCCGCTACACCGAGGAAGAAGCGGAAACTAAAAAAGATGGACTTTGGGCAAAATGTATGGGCTTTTCTGGTTCTTTGATGAAATCTGTTTTTATTCATCACGAAAGATGGGAAAAGGGTTTACGAAAAAAAATACTAAAGAATTATTATAAATCTTCTTTCAAAGGAACAACAACTATTTGTTGGTTTGTAGGAAAGTTTAATAATACAAATGACTGGCTTAATGCTGGAAGAATGTTAGCAAGAAATTGGCTTTTGATCACGAAAGAAAACGCTTACATACACCCTTTCGGCTCACTAATAACAAATAGTGGAGCTTACAAAAAAATCAACGAAAAATTTACTCAGCCAAAAGAGGATAAAAAGATTTGGATGATTTTTAGAGCAGGATACAGTAAAGAACCAACCAGAAGTTTTCGTTTAAGTACTGAAGAAATAATAATTAAATAATAAATGAGACACTTAACCATTTTGTTTTATGCATGGCTGCTTGAACTTTATCGAAAGCCACTTATGCTGTCAGATACTACTATAAAACTGCTTTTTATTCCTGGGTTCAATGGACTTCGTGCTTTCAATGCCAAAGCAAGAGCTTATGCTGAGTTTGTTAAAGCAAAGAGAAAAGTTCCAGCTTATCGGGAATTTTTAAAGTCAAATGGATTTTCAAAACCATCATTCAGCGGAATGCTTCCAAACATAAATGAAATACCTTATACCGATAAGGAAAATTATGTGAAAAAATATTCGATGGATGAAAGATGTGTGAATGGAAAAGTACCATCAAAAGGGGTAATTATTGATGAATCATCAGGCAGTAGCGGAACTGCAACAAATTGGGCAAGAGGAAAAAAGGAAAGAAAAAGAAATGCGAGAATAATAAAATTCGGAATGAGAAACTTATTGGGCAAAGAACCTCTCTTTATTATTAATGCATTTGCTTTAGGTCCATGGGCAACGGGGGTAAATATTACAATGAGTTGTGTAACATTTTCAAAATTGAAATCTCTTGGCCCCGATAAAATAAAAATTGAAAACACTATTAAGCATTTTGGCAAAGAGCATAATTATGTAATTATGGGTTATCCTCCATTCCTAAAAATGTTGGTCGACAATTCGGAAATAAACTGGAAAGAGCATAATGTTTCATTCATATTTGGGGGCGAATCCATGTCTGAAGGCATGCGTGATTATTTAATGCAAAAAGGGATAAAAAAAGTGTATAGTTCGCTTGGTGCTTCTGATTTGGAACTTAATATTTCTGCCGAGAATGATTTCACTATAAGTTTAAGAAGATTATTACGATCAAATGCTGAACTAAGAGAACGGATTTTAAAACACGCAGGGGCTTTACCTATGCTATTTCAGTTTAATCCTTCCGACTTTTTATTTGAATCTTCTGAAACAGGAGAGTTAATTATTACTGTTTGCCGACCAGATTATATTTCTCCTAAAATTAGATACAATATACATGACCGTGGTCATGTATTGCAAATGAAAGAACTCTATTCGATTTTGAAAGAATTAAATATAAATGACACTGAATTAACAAAGCCTTCAACGGACTTGCCAATCCTTTTGCATTATGGCAGAGCCGACATGACCGTTTCTTTTTTTGGTGCTAATATAAGTCCAACTGATATTCTGGAGGCACTCTATAATATGCCGGAATTAGCGATTATTGTCAATTCCTTTTGTCTTAATGCTATTGAAGACAAGGAAGGAAATAAACAATTACTAGTTTCTTTCGAAATGCAAAAAAATAAAGACCAAACGCCACTTAATTTAAAGCAAACACAAATTGATTTTTTTGAACAACTTACTAAAACAAACCAAGACTTTAGAGAAGCAAAAAAAATGACATCGAATAGCGACCAAACAGTTATTCGTTTTTATGAGTTTGCAAAAGGACCATTTGAAAATAATGACATTAGAATAAAAGCAAAATACATAAACTAAGATTAAATGTTAATTGGATGGGAAAAATTACTGTGCCTAACAGCACCTAAAAGAAATTGGCGGTTCAGTGGTTAAATGAAGTTTTGTGCTTCGTATCAAGTTCAATGGTGGCAGACAGTTTTCGTCACCGAAATCGCCAACTTCTTTTAGCTGCAAAACGTCAGTCTGTGAAAAAACTAACGTCAACAAACCTATCAAAAACCTTGTAAAAATGCAAAGAAATTTGTATTTTTAACTTATTGAAAAAGAGATAAAAA
>Ga0214921_10003244_pt1 | contig 25159 bp, 19 predicted proteins | sample LL1505_MetaG_FD_177992 | JGI IMG/M metagenome (GOLD analysis project Ga0214921, IMG submission 177992) | Freshwater microbial communities from Lake Lanier, Atlanta, Georgia, United States - LL-1505 | ecosystem: Environmental > Aquatic > Freshwater > Lake | place: USA: Georgia | collected...
ACATAATATGTAGCATACTATCCAGATCTGATAAGGGCTAGAGGCCGAAAACATCAATAAATTACAGCCCGTTAAGTTAACGCCGGGCAGAAACTGCGCCAGAACTGCGCCAAAACCACCGTGCCGTCTACCGCCGAGCTTATGGGCGGGCACCCTCAATAACCGCGTTTTGAGGTGAGTCCTGTCAGCGCCGATTGAATTCTGTCCACCTGTGCCGATTGAATTCTGGCCAGGGACTAAAGCTGGCGGCTTGACCGCCAACTGTGGATAACTATAGCGGGTTGTTGGTTTTCTGGGCTCCTTGTAAATTGGTTTTGGACTGAGGATGTCCGGAATTCTTCTTTAAAGGCAAGCTGCGTAGGGCAAAGCCCGAAGCTGCTTGCCTAGCCCCCTGGCTGTTGCTCAGAACGGATCAATGGCTTGTGCAAGTGGCAGCTGTTCACGTCCGGCGTTCTTCCTGGACAACTCCCTGGACTTGATCTTTCCCTTGGCCTCGTTGGAGCTGTGCCGGAAACGATAAGAGTCATTGCCCGTCTCCACGATGTGGCAATGGTGGGTCAGGCGATCAAGCAAAGCCGTCGTCATCTTGGCATCGCCAAACACACTGGACCATTCGGCAAACGTCAGATTGGTCGTGATCAGCACGCTGGTGTGCTCGTACAGCTTGGAGAGCAGGTGAAACAGCAAAGCACCACCGGCCTGGCTGAAGGGCAAGTACCCCAACTCATCGAGAATGACCAAATCCAGCCGCATTAACGTTATGGCAATGCGGCCCGCTTTGCCTTGAGCCTTCTCCTGCTCCAAGGCGTTGACCAAATCCACGGTGGAGTAAAACCGCACCCGTTTGTGGTGGCGTGTCAGGCCGGAGATCCCCAGCGCCGTTGCCAAATGGGTCTTGCCGGTGCCGGGCCCGCCAATGAGCACCGCATTCTGGGCATCCTGCGTGAACGACAGATCCGCCAACTTCTGGATCAGTGCTTTGTCTACCGGCGAGACCTCGAAGTCAAACCCGGCCAAATCCCGGTGCAACGGGAAGCGTGCAACCTTCATCTGGTGCGCGATGGAGCGCATATGCCGGTCAACATCTTCGGCCTGCAACAAATGCTCAATCAACCAGCGCGATGGCTCAATGCTGGAGCCATGTTTGGGTTTGCGACATAGGACGGACGGATCGGCGAAATAGCTCGCGACCGCCTACGCTTTGGTGATGTCATGAATTACAGAAGTCTCAACAATGGACTCAGCGCCTGACAGCCGCCATTCGCCCGCTCTAAGGCTCACTAACGCAATGTGACTGTCTTGTGGCGGCAGAGGTCGCCCGTGTTGAGGGAAATCATGCCTTGATGGGTCTAAACGCCCACATTCAGGATGTTTCGTCGCATTGAATAACCCCATCGCGCATCAGCTCATCAAGTTCTGCATCCTGGCAACCCAGTTCTGTGAGTACCTCTCGCGTGTCTTGCCCAAGCTTCGGTGCAAGTTCAGAAGCAGCCTCACCCCAATCAGTGCAACGAAAGGGAGTACGTATGATTTCCATAGTCTCACCCCCAGGCTTGCCGATCGTTCGAATCATCCCTTCTGCAAGCACGTCAGGATGATTTGAAGCTTGAGAGTAGCTGTTAACGCCTGCAACGACTACTCCTTTGTGGGAGAGAAAAAGGACAACGTCTGCTGTAGATCGATGCTTAAACGACGGACTAAGAGCGTCCATTAACTGCTGTCGATTTCTGGTCCGTAGCTCGTTCGTTACGAATCGGTGGTCGCTCAGAAGATCATCTCGTTCCAGTGCCAAACAAAGCCGACGCCAATGGTCCGGCAAATACGCCGACAGGACGATGTATCCGTCTTGCGTTTCGATCAGTTCAGCCGAAAGAGCCGCATGCGCATGTCCATTTCCCCGCCGGATTGGCTCTGGGCCACCCTGAAGGTATCCTGCCCACTGAATCCCTTGCAAGTGCATGGCGACGTTCAGTAGGGAGACCTCGAGTTCAGCCCCAATACCCATTCGCTCCCGATTGAAGAGCGCGGCTAGAATCGCCTGTGACAGGACATAAGTTGAGCCAACGTCAACAACAACGAAACCGACTCGAGTCGGAGGGCTTTTCGAGTCACCATTAATCCACATCATTCCGCTCTCCGCTTGAGCGGCTATGTCGAAACCAGGTCTGCTAGCTGAAGGTCCTTTGCTGCCAAATCCCGATAGCGATGCATATATCAAACGCGGGTTAAGCTTGCGTAGCTCTGCGCACCCAAGACCAAACTCGGCGAGGACACCCGGGCGGAGACTCTGAATTACAACATCGGATTTCACGGCCAACTGGCGAACCAACCGCGCTACACGCGAGTCGCGAAGGTCTACGGCAATCGACTTCTTTCCGCGGTTGAAGTTTGCAAAAGTCAGGTCTCCTGCTTGAGCCACTCCACGAGCATGGTCGCCTTGCAATGACTCGACTTTCAAAACATTGGCACCGAGGTCTGCGAGCGCCAAGGCAGCCCCCGGTCCAGCAATGAAATGACCAAATTCGAGTATCGTTATTCCATCAAGAGGAAACATGACGAGTCAATCCTAAAACTTGTTGGGAAACCACGAAGCCTTGCCACGGACGCAGCGAACCCGCGCCGCTTGTACGTGGCCATCTGCTGCAGCGCTACTGCCCGTCGCTGCATATCCACCCGAGCACGCAGCCGATGCGCGGAGAGATGCTCGATTTCGACCAGCTCAATGCGCTGATCGGCACGCCGGAGCCGCTGGCGCTGGGCCAGCACTGCGGGGGGGAAAAGCCACAGGGCATCGAACAACCTCCCACCGCCTGAGCCACCCTCATAGGTAGGGCGGCCATCGCCAGCCGCGCACGGTGACGCGGCGTGTCTCCTGCAGCACGGGTTTGTGGCAGTAACGCGCCACCGCCTCTGGGTCCAGCTCGATGCCGAAGCCGGGCTTGTCCAGCGGCACGACCATGCCGCGCTCGGGGCTGGCGCGGTCCTTGACCATCCGGCCGATCGACGCCGACATTTCTTCCACGTGCTCGTGGAACAGCCCGTTGGGCACCGCGGCGACCACGGGCACATCCGTAAGCGGGCTGTTGTGCGGACACACCGGCAGCCCGTACGCATCTGCCAGCGCGGCGATCTTGAGGAACTCGGTCAGGCCCCCGCAACGCACCACGTCCGCTTGCACGATACGCACGCCACCCTTCTCGAGCAGCTCCTTGAACTCCCACTTGGTGTAGTGGTTCTCGCCCGCCGCGATCGGGATGCTGGTGCGTTCGGCCAGCCGCGCGAAGTTGGAGATCTCATCGGCCAAGATCGGCTCTTCCAGCCAGTAGATATCGAAGGGCTCGAACTTGCGCGCCAGGTCCATGGCCGCGCCGACGCTCCAGCCGTTGTTGACGTCCAGGCTCAGGTGAACCTTCGGCCCGATGGCCTCGCGCACTAAGCGCACGCGCTCTAGGTCGACCTCGGGGTCGCGGTGGCCGATCTTCATCTTGAACATGCGAAAGCCCTGCGCCACGGAAGCACGCGCCTGTGCGACCAGTTCCTCGTGGCCGAGGTTGAGGTTGATGCCGCTGTAGTAGGAATTCGCGGCGTCCTGGAAGCCGCCCAGCAGCCGGTGCAACGGTTGCCCGGTGATCCTGCCCTTGAGATCCCAGATCGCGCAGTCCACCACGCCGATGGCGTTGACCACCGCGCCGCGGCGGCCGCTGACCAGCATGCCCCAGTACATGCGGCTCCAGATGCGCTCGTGGTGCAGTGGGTTCTCGCCGATCACATAGGGCTTGATGCCTTCCTCGATGATGGCCTTGGCCAGGTTGCCGGGGGGCGCGGGCACCAACCCTGTGACACCCTCGTCCGTGAAGACCTGGCAGAAGGCGATCGGGTACACCCCCGGCACGCTGGTGATCGCGTCCTGCTGCGGCTCGCAGGGGATGTAGTAGGTTTCGGTGAGCTTCAGGTCTGTGATCTTCATGGGCGTGCTATCTCACTCGGCCACGATGTTCTTTTCCTTGATGAACTTGCTCCAGCCCTCGATCTCCTTCGAGAACCAAGCGCCGGTTTGCGCGGGGGACTGCGGCTCCCGCGGCAGGTAGCCCGACTCCTTCCAGCGCGCCTTGACCTCTGGCGTCGCAAGGATCCGGACCACCTCCTGGTGGAGTTTGGCGACGATCTCAGGCGGCGTTCCCGCGGGCACCAATAGGCTAATTGCGGCAATGAATTCTGCACCCGGGAAGCCGGATTCAGCAAGCGTGGGTACCGCCGGCAGACTGGCATTGCGCTCCCTTGTAGTCACAAATACTGCCTTTAGCCTGCCGCCGCTGATCAATGACATGGCCTGTGAACTTAAGCCACTAAAGCTAAAATCCACATGCCCGGCGACCAGATCGTTTATGGCAGGGCCACCACCTTTGTAGGGCACGTGGACTAGCTTGGTGCCGGCCATCGAGTTCATCATCTCGAGCATCAGGTGCGGGGTTGAGCCAGCACCGGGCGACGCGCCGCTGAGGCTACCCGGCTTGGCCTTTTCGGCCGCGATGACATCGGCAAGGGTATTGATGGGGGACTTGACCGGGACCAGCATCACGAGCGTGAGCTCGGCAAGGTTGACCACCGGCGTGAAGTTCTTGGCGGTGTAGCCCAACTTGGGGTAGATGTAAGGGTTGATGATCACGGACGAGGCATCGGTGATCAGCAGCGTGTAGCCGTCCGCCGGGGAATTGGCGACAAATTCGGTGCCGATGGAGCCGCCCGCGCCGGGACGGTTCTCGACGATGACCGGCTGGCCCCAGTTCTTGGCCAGCCGCTCGGCGATCACACGCCCGATGACGTCCGAGCCGCCACCCGGCGCGAAGGGCGCGACAATCTTAATAGGCTTGTTCGGGTATCCCTGCGCGCCCGCAGGAACGCCGATCAGTATCGTCAAGCCCACAACACACCACGCCAACCAACGTCTGATATCAGCCATTTCCGTCTCCTCTTTGTTGAACCTTAGAAGCTAAATTAACTCAGTGCAGAGTGCGAGACGCCACCACATTTTTTCTAACCGGGGGGCGAGGCTATTCATTGCTATTGAAAGGACGATAGCCAGATGCTCAAGGACTCATCACACTAGAGACTGTTACGACTGGAGTCGGCTCTCTTATGTTCCGGGCAAAGTACCTAACAAGAACCGTCGTTTCTGCCAAGACTTCTTCTTTTCCTGGGTGGTACAGCTTTGAGTAGAACCAAGCCATCTCTGTTTTTGGCGAAGCTCCGACACCGGCAATCCAGGAGCGAAGCTCATAGTCTTGGTCGACGAAAATTGGCCCCTTATGAAACCGCAAGTCGATGCCGCCGATCACCTCAAATGCCCCCCCCAAATCGAGAAGGCCTATTGGGGCCCTAAGCAGGCGCATTAAAGCAAGCGATCCTGCAATCGGGCGACCCCACGGCGAAGGTCCAAAGTACCAAGATAAAGGCTCGGTAGTTGAGCCAAGTCGCTGCATCTGCGCTTCCCCAGCGGGTTGGTCTGTTCGCTGTGAAGATAAACGGGCGTCGCGTTCATGAAGTGGAAATCGTCGAATTTCGGTAGGAAGCTGTTGACCTGGCTCGAGTCCGCCGACGATTCGAAGATCCTTCACTGCCACGAATCGACTTAGCGCCATCTCAAGCCCACTCGGTGTTGCTACCGCACCCAGACCAATTGTTCCATCGCAAACAATGTCACCTCCGGGCGTCTTCGACCATGCGCGCACCTGCTTTGGGCCTTCACCTACTGGCGGTACCTCCATATAGGCTTGAACCGGATCTTGGTCATAGGTCGCGGTACGATAATAAAAAGAGTATCGGCCACACTCGAACCAGCTAGAACCAAAGAAATGCAAGGCCAAAGGGACAAACTGCTCGTCGTGGATCAGTCCAGATACTAGTCCGCCGGAGAATCCAAGAGCACGTGCTATTCCGCCTGCATGCACGTCGTCAGTGCGATGACTAACAAAGTTGGTCGCCAACCGCTGCTCACCTGTAGCGACGCCGTCAACGATACGGATTTTGGATAACTCGTCGTACTTTGCCATCGGTGCCTCGTTCTCACAGAGCCCAATTGCTAAGAACCCGCCTGAAAAGCTCTGGTGGAATTATTGGGGCAGCCCGGTCCAGCTATGTTGACATTTCATGGATCATTCATTAGACAATCTACATAATAGAATATCTAACATTTGTCGCCCGCCTTTCCGGCTTGTTCTTCTTTTGGAAGAGGTAACAGCATGCATTTCACGTTCAGGCAACTTGAAGCGTTCCTCGCTGTTGCAGACACGGGCAGCTTCACGAAAGCTGCAGACCACTTGAGTCTGACGCCATCCGCAGTGAGCCAACTGGTTGGCGAGCTTGAGTCCATGCTGGCGTACAAGCTCTTTGACCGCAGCACCAGAAAAGTAGCGCTGTCGCCCGCCGGCCAGGCCTTCATTCCCTCTGTGCGGACCCTTGCCCGCCAGGTAAATGAAGCACGAACCATTGCGATGGACATTCGACTTCAGGCCGCAGGGGTGGTGAGAATTGCCGCACCCATGGTAGTCGCCAGTGTCATGCTTCCACGCCTGATAGCCAGTTATAAAGTCCGTCGACCAAAGGTCTCCGTTCGGCTCGTTGACTCCCAGGTGGACTCGTTGGTGGCGAAAGTGGTATCTCGCGAAGTGGACCTCGCGGTGGGCCCGGACCGCCCAATTGGTCCCGAAGTCGAGAGGGTTGGCCTGTATCCGAGCGCTTGGGTGGTCTGGTGCGCGCCAACGCATAAATTTGCCAAGTCGCATCAGATTAGGTGGGCAGACCTCGGAAAGGCAGAAATGGTCGCAGCTGGCCGTGACCATGCAATTCATCTGGCCACGATGATGCGCGCAGTACCAGACAAAGCTCGCGTGACGCCTGTACAGGTTGTAGACAATATTTCCACTGCGCTCGGACTGGCGGCAACGGGTCTGTACTACACAATTTCGCCTTCTTATGTCGAAGCGATGGCGAAGCCGCTTGGCCTGGCCATGCGCACCATAGTGGATCCGGTCCTGTCACTTGAAATGTCACTCTTCAGACCGGCAGACCGGGCGTTGTCCCCCGCTGCGGCAGGATTTGCACAGTATGTCGAATCGGCACTCAGGGAAATCCAATAGGTATTCAATGTAAATCTCAGATTTCGGAGAAGCTGAGGGCCGAGGACGCCGAACTACTGAAGGACCGGCAGTTCCCTGTGTCGTCCCGCTCAAGGACGTTCAGCCGTGTCCGTCCCTCGCTGACTGAATGGCTACCCTCGAGGTCTGCTGCACCAGTCCCCCCGGCAAACTACCCTTTTCGACACACGTGTAACCCGTTGTCTTCAAACGCCTTCTGCGTGTGCCAAATGCGCGCAGTTCTCCGTAATTTTTTGAGAACAGAGAGCAGAACGGAATCGAAACGGGGCGGAAATGGCCAGATTCCCGGCACGTCACGGACGCCGTGGCAAAAGCAGAACGGCCCGGAACCCCGCGTGGCGCGGGAAAAGTCCAGAAACGACAAAGCCAACCGAGAGCAGTTGGCTTTGAATTCTGGTGGCCTGGGGCGGAATCGAACCACCGACACAAGGATTTTCAATCCTCTGCTCTACCGACTGAGCTACCGGGCCAAGGAGGGAAAGTATAGCAGCAGCGGAGGGGCTGCCGGCACCTTACAGGGCGCCGCGTTTGCCTTTGCTCAGGTCAACACCGAGTTGCTTGAGCTTGCGGTAGAGGTGGGTGCGCTCCAGCCCGGTTTTTTCGGCCACGCGGGTCATGGAGCCGTGTTCTTTGGCCAGGTGGTACTCAAAGTAAGCTTTCTCGAACCCGTCGCGGGCCTCCCGCAGGGGCTGGTCCAGCGCAAAGCTTTGTTGCGGCTGCAACGCGGGCTCCAGGGCTACAGCAGGCAGTGCCACGCTCATGCTGACGGACGCACTGGCCGGCACGGACTGGGCTGCACCGGATTTGGTGCCGGTGCCGTTACCGTTGCCGTTGCCGTTGCGTGATAAGCCCTGGTCCACGGCTTTGAGCAGTTTTTGCAGGGTGATGGGTTTTTCCAGAAAGGCTGCTGCACCGATTTTGGTGGCCTCCACTGCGGTGTCGATGGTGGCGTGGCCGCTCATCATGATGACTGGCATCGTCAAGACACCATTGGCGGACCATTCCTTGAGCAGGGTGACGCCGTCGGTGTCGGGCATCCAGATGTCCAGCAACACCAGATCGGGCCGGGCACGCAGGCGGGCGGCACGGGCTTGGGCGGCGTTTTCTGCCACCTCAACCTGGTGGCCTTCGTCGTTGAGGATTTCCCACAACAGGTCGCGGATGCCGAGTTCGTCGTCAACCACCAGTATGTTTGCCATGTTCAGCGCGTTCCTTGGGATTAGACCGGGTTGTCCGCAAGGATCTGATGGTCCGTGCTTGTGGCGAATGATAACGACACTTGCGCGCCTATCACGGCACCATCCGACAGCCGGTTGCCCAGGTCAATGCGGGCACCGTGTTCGTCGGCAATTTTCTTCACCACTGCCAGCCCAAGGCCGGTGCCCTTGGCCTTGGTGGTGATGTAAGGTTCAAAGGCGCGCTTGAGGATGTGCTCGGTAAAGCCGGCGCCGCTGTCGAGCACGCTCAGGCGGACCCGGCCGGTCGCTGCATTCCACTGGGTGCGCACATTGACGCTGAAGGCGGGGCCATGATGGCCGGCCGATTCGGTGGCATCCAGCGCATTCTGGATCAGGTTGTGCAACACCTGACGCAGCTGCTCGGCATCACCGGCGATGGCCGGCGCTTTGGCATCAAGTTCTGCGGCGATGGGGACTGGCGTGCCCTCACTGGCGTACAGGTGCAGCACATCGGCCACCAGCCCGTTGAGGTCCAGCGGTTTGAGCTCGGCCGCCGGAAGGCGTGCAAAGTCGCGAAACTCATTGACCAGGCGCTTCATGGCATCCACTTGGTCGACGATGGTTTTGACCGATTTGGTCAGCAAGGCCTGCTCGGGCGGCGCCAGCTTGCCTTCCAGCTTGTGCGCCAGTCGCTCGGCAGACAGCTGGATGGGCGTGAGCGGGTTCTTGATCTCGTGGGCCAGCCGGCGGGCCACCTCGCCCCAGGCCTGGGCTCGCTGGGCTGACACGATCTCGGAAATGTCGTCGAACACCAGCAAATAGGCGGCCCCTGGCAACTCGGCTCCGCGCACCACCAGGGTCAGGGTGTCATCGGGGCGGCCCGCCTGGCGCGCCGCAGACCCACCCAGCTCGAAGGACTGCTGCCAGTGGTCTGCCCCGTGCTCGCGCCGAGCGCCCAAAAAGGCGTCAAATTGGGCCTGGATGTCTGCAGCAAAAGCCTCTAAACCTTCGATTTCAGCCAGGGGTCGTCCCTGACAGGCTGCCAGCGGCACCCTCAGAATTCGGGTGGCGCCGGGGTTGGATGACACCACGCGGCCCTGCGCGTCCAGCACCACCACGCCGGCGGTGAGGTTGTCAAGAATGGTTTGCAGGTTGGCACGGGCGGCGTCCACCTGCCCGATGCTGGATTCAACCGCCTGCCGGGCGTCGGCCAGCTGCTGGGTCATCTGTGCGAACGATCGGGTCAGGCCGTCAAGCTCATCCCGCCCTTGCAAGGATGTCTTGGGCGTCAGGTCGCCAGCCGCCACCTGGCGCACGCCGTCGGCCAGCAGCAGCAAGGGCCGAGCGATCTGGTTGCCCAGCACCACGGCCAGCAAAACGGCACCAAAGACGGCCAGAAACAGGGTGAGCGTTAAGGTGCCGATGTACATGCGCTTGAGCCCTTCGCGCGCCAGCGCCCGCTCCTGGTATTCGCGGTTGGCCTCGGTCACCGCGAGGGCGTTGGCCACCAGGTTGGGCGGCAGGATCAGGGTAGCGAGCAGAAAGCGCGGCTCTGCCAGCAGCCCCAGGCTCGCGCTGGAGGCCAGCACCAAGGCCTTGATTTGCGCCTTGGCAGGCGCACCCGGGATGGCGTCTTCAAGCCCCTCGGTCCAGGTGATGGCACGTTGCGCTCGGGCCTGCCGGAACTGTTGGACGCTGGGCCTGTCGGGGTTGAGCTGGTACTGGGAGCGGCCGGTGGCGGCGAGCAATTGTCCGGTCCCGCTCCAGAGCAGCAAGTCGCTCGCACCGAGTTGGTCGCGTGCCCGCTCCAGCGGCAGGGTCAGACGTGCGTCGGGAACGTCTGCCAGCTCGGTGCCCACCGTGCGCGCCTTGTTCACCAAATCTGTGGACAGGGTTTCGATGGTGGCGCGGCCCAGGTTGAGTCCCGCATCCAGCGCGCCCTCAACCTTGACGTCAAACCAAGATTCAATCGAGCGGGCGACGAACTGATAAGACACCACATAAATCAGCACGCCGGGCGCAAAGCCGGCCAGTGCAAAGACGGCGGCCAGCTTGACCAGCAAGCGGCCGCCAAACTTGCCCTGGCGCATACGTTTGAGCAGCCTGTAGGCAATCCACAGGATGACGACCAGCAGGGCGCCGGCCACCACCACGTTGAGGACGAACAGGTGCGCGTAGTTCTGCTCATACATGTCGCGGTTGTTGGTGGCCTGGGTCAGCAGCAGCAGCAAGACCAGCCCGACGGCGATCATCACCGCGAGACCGACGGCCAGCGCCCAGCGCAACGCGCGCGGGTTGCGCCGCACTGAAGGCCGGCTGGCGGTGGATGGCAGCGGCTGGCTCACTTGGCGCCTTCTGGGGGCAGTGTTCGGCTGGCGCTGGCCGACAGGCTCCAGTCGGTGTCGCCCAGGGTTCCGATCTGCAGAGGCCGGGGCAACTGGCTGGCATCGAGCCGGAAGCGGAAGTCCACCAGGTGCCGCTGGCCCGGCTCAAGGTCACTGACGTCAGCAATTTTCCAGCGCGAGATACGTTGCACCGCCGCCAGTGCGTCGGGCAGTGTGTCAAAAGACTGTGTCAGCGCCATGCCCAACCCGGCCGTGAAGACGCCGGCGGCGATGTTCAGGCGCCAGCGCCGGGTCAGCGGCTGAAACGCAAGCCGCAGGTGGCGTTGGGCACTGACCACGCGCTTGTTGGTCCAGTACCACCGCTCCCGATAGATGTCCGCCTCAGCGACAAAGATCACGGGGACGCCTTTGAGCAGCGCCTCCTCCACTGCCTGCGGCAGCTCAAACGGGACTGACGCCGACAGCAGCACCGCGTCGCCGCTGCGGTCTAGCTGAAGCTGCGTCACCTCCAAGCCTTGGGCTTGGGCCGCTACCGGCAGCCAGAAAACGCAGGCCAAGCACAGCCACGCCCACCAGCCCAACCCGTCAGAGCGTCTGTTTTTCCAGCAAGGCGTAATAGAAGCCGTCGTGTTCACTGCTGGGATTGTCCGGGACGGGCCCGACCCCTGGACTTGAAACCGGTAGCAAATGGCCGGGAGAGGGCAGCAATCGGGCCTGGGTGTTGTTTGCAAGAAACGTTTCGATCTGGCTGTCCCCCTCGGCACGAAAAACAGAACAGGTACTGTAAAGCAGCCGCCCCCCTGGCCGCAAGGCCGGCCACAAGGCTGTCAGCAGCCGCTGCTGAATCACCGCCAGCTGCGCAATGTCGCTGGGGCGGCGCAGCCAAGGCACGTCCGGGTGTCGACGGACGATGCCCGACGCGGAGCAGGGCGCGTCGAGCAAGATGGCATCAAACAGCTGCCCGTCCCACCAACTGGACAGCGCGGCGGCGTCAGCCACCACCACTTGGGCCTGCAGGCCCAGGCGTTGCAGGTTTTGATGAATGCGCTCGCAGCGCAGCGGGTCCAGGTCCAGCGCTGTGAGGTCGCAGTCGGCCAGCTCCAGCAAATGGGCGGTTTTGCCGCCGGGCGCGGCACAGGCGTCGAGTACGCGCAGCCGGCCTGCGCCGGCCAACCCCGACAACAGAAGGGGCGCTGCCAATTGCGCCGCCGGGTCCTGGACCGACACCATGCCCTGGGCAAAGCCCGGTAGCGCAGTAACCGGCTTGGCTTGAGACAGGGTCACGCCACTGGCCCCCACCCATTGCGCCGGCATTCCGGCCGCCTGCAACTGCGCCAGGTAGGACACGGGGTCTGATTGGCGGGCATTGACACGCAGCGTCATCGGGGCCGCGACATGGTTGGCGCGCAGAATTGCTTGCCATTGCTCGGGCCAGTCGTGGCGCAAACGGTCGATCCACCAGGCTGGATGGTTCCACTGCGACTGGGGCAGCTGGTCGGCAGCGCGCACCAGATCGGCCCGTTCCCGCAGAAAGCGGCGCAGACAGGCGTTCAGGAAACTGGCCTGGGGACGGGTAGACAGCCCTTTTTTGGCGGCCTCTACGGTCTGGTTCACCAGGGTGAACACCTCATAGCGGGCGCCGAGATCGGTGTCTGCGAGCAAGAGGGCCACCGCGGTAGCCAGCAGGGCCTGCGCGGCAGGCGGTGGCGCACGGCTGACCAGCAGCCGACAGACACCTTGGGCCCGGCCCCAGTGACGCAGCACCTGAAACGTCAAGGCCTGCACGCCCGGACGCAGGTCTGGTGCCAGCTGCGCCAAGGCGGCGGTGCCGGAGGTGCCCTGCTGCACGGCCAGCACCATCTGGGACGCCGCCTGCAACTGACGCCACAGGGGCGGCTGCACGCTGACTTGGGTTGGGTTCACCATGAAAAACGCCTCAAGCCCATATACAGCGGGCTTGAGGCGCTATTCTTGTTATAGCAAAGGCTATTCGGTGACAGCGCCTTCGCCCGCCGCGGCCAGCTCGGCATCGCCGGCCAGCTCGGCCGCTTCGGCATCCGCGATGGCGCGGCGCTCGGCGTCGTCCATGTTTTCGCGAACCTTGCGGGCCTCGTGGTAGGCCATGCCGGTGCCAGCAGGAATCAGGCGTCCGACGATCACATTTTCCTTGAGGCCACGCAGCTCGTCTCGCTTGCCCATGATCGCTGCTTCGGTCAGGACACGGGTGGTTTCCTGGAAAGAAGCCGCGCTGATGAAGCTGTCGGTCGACAACGAGGCCTTGGTGATGCCCAGCAGCAGGTTGGTGAAGGTGGCCGCCAACTTGCCATCGGCGCGCAAGGCGTCGTTGGTGTTGAGCATTTCCGAACGCTCGACCTGTTCGCCGTTGATGTAGCTGGAGTCGCCGGCGTTTTCGACCACGACCCGGCGCAGCATCTGGCGCACGATCACCTCAATGTGCTTGTCGTTGATCTTGACACCCTGCAGGCGGTACACGTCCTGGACCTCGTCGACGATGTAGCGGGCGAGCTCTTCAGCACCCAGCAGCCGCAGGATGTCCTGCGGATCGGCCGGGCCGTCCACCACGCTCTCGCCCTTGTTGACCACCTGGCCCTCGTGCACAAGGATGTTCTTCTCCTTGGGCACGAGCTCTTCCCAGATCGCACCTTCGGGGTCCGTGATCTGCAGACGAATCTTGCCCTTGGTTTCCTTGCCGAAGGAGACAGTACCGGTCATTTCGGCCAACACGCCCTTGTCCTTGGGCGAGCGGGCTTCAAACAGCTCGGCCACCCGCGGCAGACCGCCGGTGATGTCGCGCGTTTTCTGACCTTCGATCGGGATCCGGGCCAATACCTCGCCGGGGGCGACGTCCTGGCCGTCCCGCACCTGCACCAAAGCACCCACCGGGAAGCCGATGGTCACCGAGTGGTCGGTACCGGGGATCTTGACCTCGTTGCCAGACAGGTCGATCAGTTTCACCTGGGGCCGTACCACCTTGGCCGCGCCACGACGCTTGGAATCGATCACCACCATTCTTGACAAACCTGTGACCTCGTCCACCTGTCGGGCCACGGTGAGGCCTTCCTCGACGTTCTCGAACTGGGTCTTGCCGGCGAACTCGGTGATGATGGGGCGAGTCAGCGGGTCCCAGTTGGCCAGAATGGCGCCGGCCTTGATCACCTGGTCAGACTTGACCGTGAGCACTGCGCCATAAGGCACCTTGTGACGCTCCCGCTCGCGACCGTGCTCGTCATGGATGACGATTTCGCCCGAACGGGAAATCACCACCAGTTCCTTCTTGCTGTTGGTCACATAGCGCATGGTCGGGTTAAACCCGATGCTGCCGTTGGATTTGGCTTCAACGCTGGAGGCAATGGCCGCGCGGGACGCTGCGCCACCGATGTGGAAGGTGCGCATGGTCAGCTGGGTACCGGGCTCGCCGATGGACTGCGCCGCAATCACACCCACAGCTTCGCCGCCGTTGACCAAGCCACCGCGACCCAGGTCGCGGCCATAGCACTTGGCGCAGATGCCGAAACGGGTTTCACAGGTCAGCGCCGTGCGGACCTTGACCTCGTCAACCCCGGCCTTCTCCAGATCCTCGAGCATGTCCTCGTCCAGCATCACACCGGCCTCAGCCAACACAGAGCGGTCTTCGGGATGCATCACGTCTTCGGCAGTGACCCGTCCCAGCACACGGTCGCGCAGCGACTCGATGACCTCGCCGCCTTCAACGATGGCGCGCATGAGCGAACCGTCGTGCGTACCGCAATCCTGCTCGGTCACTACAAGGTCTTGGGTGACATCGACCAGCCGGCGCGTCAGGTAGCCCGAGTTGGCCGTCTTGAGCGCGGTATCAGCCAAGCCCTTTCGGGCGCCGTGGGTGGAGATAAAGTACTCCAGCACGTTCAGGCCTTCGCGGAAGTTGGCGGTGATGGGGGTCTCGATGATGGAGCCGTCAGGCTTGGCCATCAGGCCGCGCATGCCGGCCACCTGACGAATCTGGGCCGCAGAGCCGCGAGCACCCGAGTCAGCCATCATGTAGATGGAGTTGAACGACTCCTGAGGCACCAGATTGCCATGGCGGTCGGTCACCATCTCCTTGGACAGCTTGGCCATCATCACCTTGGAGACTTCGTCGCCCGACTTGCCCCAGATGTCCACCACCTTGTTGTAGCGTTCACCAGCAGTGACCAGGCCGGACACAAACTGCTGTCCGATCTCCTTGACCTCTTTTTGGGCCCGGCTGATGATTTCGGGCTTCTCCGGCGGCACCAGCATGTCGTCGATGCAGATGGAAATGCCGGCCTTGGTGGCCAGGCGGAAACCGGCCTGCAGCAGCTTGTCGGCAAACACCACCGTCTCCTTGAGACCGCACTTGCGGAAGGAGACGTTGATCAGCTTGGAGATTTCCTTCTTCTTGAGCGCCTTGTTGATGTTGGCAAAAGGCAGGCCCTTGGGCAGGATCTCGGACAGCAGGGCGCGGCCAGCAGTGGTTTCCCACAGCTTGGTGGAGCCCACGAATTCGCCCGTCTCCTTGTTCTTGGTGTACTCAGTCAGCCGCACATTGATGCGTGAGTTGAGCTCAACTTCACCCGCATCGAAAGCGCGCTGCACCTCACCGGTGTCTGAAAAAATCAGGCCTTCGCCCTTGCCGTTGATGCGGTCACGGGTGGTGTAGTACAGGCCCAGCACGACGTCTTGCGAGGGCACGATGGACGGTTCGCCATTGGATGGGAACAGCACATTGTTGGAGGCCAGCATCAGGGTGCGGCATTCCATCTGTGCTTCCACCGACAAGGGCACGTGCACGGCCATCTGGTCGCCGTCGAAGTCGGCGTTGAACGCGGCGCACACCAGCGGGTGCAGCTGGATGGCCTTGCCCTCGATCAGGATGGGCTCAAAAGCCTGAATGCCCAAGCGGTGCAGTGTGGGCGCCCGGTTCAGCATGACCGGGTGCTCCTTGATCACCTCTTCTAGGATGTCCCAGACCACGGGGGTGCCGGTTTCGACTTCCTTCTTGGCCGCCTTGATGGTGGTGGCAATGCCCATGGCTTCGAGGCGGGCGAAGATAAAGGGCTTGAACAGCTCCAGCGCCATCAGCTTGGGCAGGCCGCACTGGTGCAGCTTGAGCGTGGGGCCGACCACGATCACGGAACGCCCAGAGTAGTCGACGCGCTTACCCAGCAAGTTCTGGCGGAACCGGCCGCCTTTGCCCTTGATCATGTCGGCCAAGGACTTGAGGGCGCGCTTGTTGGCGCCTGTCATGGCCTTGCCACGGCGGCCGTTGTCCAGCAGCGAGTCCACGGCTTCCTGCAGCATCCGCTTTTCATTGCGGGCAATGATTTCGGGCGCCTTGAGCTCCAGCAGACGGCGCAGTCGGCTGTTGCGGTTGATGACGCGGCGGTACAGGTCGTTCAGGTCGGAGGTGGCAAAGCGCCCGCCATCCAAGGGAACGAGCGGACGCAGGTCGGGCGGCAGCACCGGCAGCACGTCGAGCACCATCCATTCGGGCTTGATACCGGACTTCTTGAATGCCTCAAGCAGTTTCAGGCGCTTGGCGTTCTTCTTGATCTTGAGCTCGGAGCCGCTTGGGTCATTGCGCAGCTTTTCAATCGAACCATCGATGTCAATGCCTTGCAGCAGGTCCTTGATGCCTTCGGCGCCCATCTTGGCCTGGAACTCGTCGCCGTATTCCTTGAACTTGGCGTCGAAATCGTCTTCCGACATGATGCTGTATTTTTTCAGCGGGGTCATGCCGGGGTCAGTGACCACATAGGCTTCAAAGTACAGCACGCGCTCGATGTCGCGCAGTGTCATGTCCAGCACCAGGCCAAGGCGGCTGGGCAGCGACTTGAGAAACCAGATGTGGGCGCAGGGTGCTGCCAGGTCAATGTGACCCATGCGCTCGCGCCGCACCTTGGTCTGCGTGACTTCAACACCGCACTTCTCGCAGATGACGCCACGGTGCTTGAGCCGCTTGTACTTGCCGCACAGGCACTCGTAGTCTTTGATGGGGCCAAAAATCTTGGCGCAGAAGAGACCGTCGCGCTCGGGCTTGAAGGTGCGGTAGTTGATGGTCTCAGGCTTTTTGACCTCGCCGAATGACCAGGAGCGGATCTTCTCGGGAGAAGCCATGCCGATCTTGATGGCATCGAAATGCTCATCGGGGGTGAATTGCTTGAACAGGTCGAGTAATGATTTCATGACGCTATTTCCTTGTTAATCAGTCGAGGTTGGGGCCACTTGCGGCGCAAGGGGGCCCAACATGCAAAACATCAGGAACGTTCCAGTTCGATGTCGATACCGAGCGAGCGTATTTCCTTGACCAGCACATTAAAGGACTCCGGCATGCCGGCTTCGATCGAGTGCTCACCCTTGACAATGCTTTCGTAGACCTTGGTGCGGCCCTGCACGTCGTCTGACTTGACCGTCAGCATTTCTTGCAGCGTGTAAGAAGCGCCATAGGCCTCCAGTGCCCAGACCTCCATCTCACCAAAGCGCTGGCCGCCAAACTGGGCCTTGCCGCCCAGCGGTTGCTGCGTGACCAAGCTGTACGGGCCGGTGGAACGGGCGTGCATCTTGTCGTCCACGAGGTGGTGCAGCTTGAGCACGTGCATGTAGCCTATGGTCGTGGGGCGCTCGAACAGGTCGCCACTGCGCCCGTCGAACAGGTTGGCCTGGGTACGCGCTGCCGTCAGCCCCTTGGCCTTGACGATGTCGTCCGGATAGGCCAGCTTGAGCATGTCGCGGATTTCCTGTTCGGATGCGCCGTCGAACACCGGCGTGGCAAAGGTGGCGCCGGCACTGAGGTTGCCGGCCATCTCCAGCACCTGCTCATCGCTGAGCTGGGACATGTCTTCCTTGCGGCCTGAGCCGTTGTACAGCGACTCAAGCAATTGCCGCAGCTCGCCCATCTTGGCCTCTGCTTGCAGCATGTCGCCAATGCGTTGGCCAATGCCCTTGGCTGCCCAGCCCAGGTGCACTTCCAGCACCTGGCCCACATTCATCCGTGAAGGCACGCCCAGCGGGTTGAGCACGATGTCGCACGGTGTGCCGTCGGCCATATAAGGCATGTCTTCGACCGGGACGATCTTAGACACCACACCCTTGTTGCCGTGACGGCCGGCCATTTTGTCGCCTGGCTGCAGCCTGCGCTTGACGGCCAGGTAGACCTTGACCATCTTGAGCACGCCGGCAGGCAGTTCATCGCCCTGTGTGAGCTTCTTGCGCTTTTCCTCAAAGGCGAGGTCGAAGCTGTGGCGGGTTTGCTCCAGCGAATTCTTGATGCTTTCGAGCTGACCAGCCACCTCGTCCTCGGCCGGACGGATGTCGAACCAGTGGAACTTGTCAACGGCAGACAGATAGGCTTTGTCGATCTTGGTGCCTTTGGCCAGCTTTTGCGGGCCACCATTGGCAACCCGCCCAACCAGCAGCTTTTCGATACGGTCGAAGGCGTCAGCTTCCACAATGCGAAGCTGGTCGTTCAGGTCCAGACGGAAGCGCTTGAGTTCGTCGTCGATGATCTGCTGAGCACGCCGGTCACGCACGATGCCTTCGCGGGTGAACACCTGCACGTCGATGACAGTACCCTGTGAACCCTGGTCGACGCGCAGCGAGGTGTCTTTCACGTCACTGGCTTTCTCACCGAAGATGGCGCGCAGCAGCTTTTCTTCTGGTGTCAGCGTGGTCTCACCTTTGGGTGTGACCTTGCCGACCAGGGTGTCGCCCGGTTGCACTTCAGCACCCACGTAGATGATGCCGGACTCGTCAAGACGGTTGAGTTGCTGCTCGCTGAGGTTGGGGATATCACGGGTGATCTCCTCCGAGCCCAGCTTGGTGTCGCGCGCCATCACCACCAGCTCTTCAATGTGGATCGAGGTGTAACGGTCTTCCGCCACCACACGCTCGCTGATCAGGATCGAGTCTTCAAAGTTGTAGCCGTTCCAGGGCATGAAGGCAACCAACATGTTCTGGCCCAGCGCCAGCTCGCCTAGGTCGGTGGAGGCGCCGTCGGCCACGACGTCGCCCTTGGCCAGCCGGTCCCCCTTCTTGACGATGGGTCGCTGGTGGATGTTGGTGTTCTGGTTGGAGCGCTGGTACTTGATGAGGTTGTAGATGTCTACCCCCACCTCGCCGGCCTGGGCTTCAGCGTCATTGACACGGACCACGATGCGGGTGGCGTCGACATAGTCGACCACCCCGCCCCGCGTGGCGGTGACCACGGTGCCGGAATCAACGGCCGAGACGCGCTCGATGCCGGTACCGACAAAGGCTTTTTCCGGACGCAGAATGGGCACAGCCTGACGCTGCATGTTGGCGCCCATCAGGGCGCGGTTGGCGTCGTCGTGCTCCAGGAAGGGCACCAAGGAGGCTGCCACCGACACGATTTGTGAAGGCGACACGTCCATGTACTGCACCCGCTCGGCGCTCACGAGAATCGATTCACCTGCTTCGCGTGCCGAGATCAGCTCGCCAGTCAGGACACCCTGCTTGTCGAGTGCGGCATTGGCCTGGGCGATCACGTACTTGCCCTCTTCGATGGCGGACAGGTAGTCGATCTCGGTCGTGACCTTGCTGTCGATCACACGGCGGTAGGGCGTCTCAATAAAGCCGTACTCGTTGAGTCGCGCATAGAGAGCCAGTGAATTAATCAGGCCGATGTTCGGGCCCTCGGGCGTCTCGATCGGGCAGACCCGGCCGTAGTGCGTCACGTGCACGTCACGCACTTCAAAGCCGGCACGCTCACGCGTCAAACCGCCCGGGCCAAGCGCCGAGACGCGACGCTTGTGCGTGATCTCGGACAGCGGGTTGGTTTGGTCCATGAACTGCGACAGCTGCGAGGCGCCAAAGAACTCCTTGAGCGCAGCCGAAATCGGCTTGCTGTTGATCAGGTCATGTGGCATCAGTGGCTCTTGCTCGGCTTGGCCGAGGCGCTCCTTGACGGCCTTTTCAATGCGTGCCAACCCGGTGCGGTACTGGTTTTCGGCCAGCTCGCCGACACAGCGCACGCGACGGTTGCCGAGGTGGTCGATGTCATCGACCTCACCGCGACCGTTACGCAGGTCGACCAGGATCTTGACCACTGCCAGGATGTCCTCGTTGGTCAGCACCATGGCACCTGTCGACTCTGCGCGCCCGGTCTTGGCATTGAATTTCATGCGGCCGACACGCGACAGGTCGTAGGTGTCGGGGTTGTAGAACAAGCGCTGGAACAGCGCCTGCACCGCGTCCTCGGTGGGCGGCTCGCCAGGGCGCATCATGCGGTAGATCGCGACGCGGGCTGCGAACTCATCCACCGTCTCGTCACTGCGCAGGGTCTGCGAAATGTAAGCACCCTGATCGAGCTCATTGGTGTAGATGCAAGGCAGGTCCTGCACGCCAGCGGCGCGCAGCTTTTTCAGCAGGGCTTCGGTCAACTCTTCATTGGCCTTGGCGATGATCTCGCCGGTGTCGGCCTCAACGATGTTGCGGGCCACCACCCGGCCGACCAGGAAGTCTTCAGGCACACTGATGTGCTCGGTACCGCTCTGCTCCAGCTCGCGCGTGTGGCGGGCTGTGATCCGCTTGTCCTTGGCCACGATGACCTTGCCACTTTTGTCGGTGATGTCAAAACGCGCCACCTCGCCGCGCAGGCGCTCGGCCACAAACGCCATCTGGGCACCGCTGTCCATCAGCCGGAAGTTGTCATTGACAAAAAAATTGGCCAGGATTGATTCGTGGTTCAGGCCAATGGCCTTGAGCAGGATCGTGACCGGCATTTTGCGGCGACGGTCCACCCGGAAATACAGGATGTCCTTGGGGTCGAATTCGAAGTCGAGCCAGGAGCCGCGGTAGGGAATGATGCGGGCCGAGAACAGCAACTTGCCGGAGCTGTGCGTCTTGCCCTTGTCATGCTCAAAGAACACGCCAGGCGACCGGTGCAACTGCGACACGATCACGCGCTCGGTGCCGTTGATGATGAAGGAGCCTTTGCCAGTCATCAGGGGCACTTCGCCCATGTAGACCTCTTGCTCCTTGACTTCCTTGACCACCTTGTTTTGGGTGGTGGAGGATTCACGGTCATAAATGATCAGCTGCACTTTGGCCCTTACGGCAGAGGCGAACGTCAGGCCGCGGGTCTGGCATTCACGCACGTCAAAAGCAGGCTTGGCCAGGCTGTACTCAAGGTACTTCATCTCCACAAAGCCATTGTGCGAGACGATCGGGAAGGCCGCTTCAAATGCGGCCTGCAAACCTTCGGCAGTGCGTTTTTTGGGCGCCATGTCGGCCTGCAGGAATGCGGTGTAAGCATCCTTCTGCATCTGCAGCAGGTAAGGAATTTCCAGCACGCTTTCGCGACTGCCGAAATTTTTGCGAATGCGTTTGCGTTCGGTATAGGTATAGGCCATGAGATCTCCGGGCAAAGACAAAAAAATCCAGGGGTCCTCGGCGACTGTCGCTTGAAAACCTGCGTCCAGACAAAAGGGAGCCTGGCTCCACTCCGTCTGTCATGTCTCAACATCGCTTGGTGATTGGCCACTACCAATCATTGGCGGACGGTCGCACATTGCATGCAACCCGAACCAAGGCATCTTCTGCAGTCGGGGTCAGAAGACACTGAAAAAAAGGAACATCACCGTCTTTTCAGTGCACTCTGTGCCACTCAGGGGGTGGGCACGTGACGAGGCCCGCCCCCTGACAAGTCATGAATTACTTCAGCTCGGCCTTGGCGCCAGCATCCACCAGCTTTTTCAGCGCGGCGTCAGCATCAGCCTTGGCAATGCCTTCCTTCACGTTCTTCGGTGCGCCGTCAACCAGGTCCTTGGCTTCTTTCAAGCCCAGGCCGGTGATTTCACGAACCGCCTTGATGACCGAGACCTTGTTGGCGCCTGCTTCGAGCAGCACCACATTGAATTCGGTCTTCTCTTCCACCGCAGCGGCAGCAGCGCCACCGCCAGCAGCCGGTGCCGACATGGCGGCAGCGCTCACACCAAATTTCTCTTCGATGGCTTTCACCAGGTCGTTGAGTTCCATGACCGTCATGCTGTCCAGCGCGGTCAAAAATGCGTCTTTATCGAATGCCATTTTTATTTCCTAACAATATGGGTTGTCAAATGCCGCATGCCATCAGGCTGCAACTGCTTCCGCCGGTGCTTCGGCTGCTGGTTCACCAGCGCCTCTTTTCTCCGCGATGGCCGCCAGCACACGTGCTGTACGAGAAATCGGGGATTGCATCAAGCCCAGCAACTGCGCCAACAGCACTTCCTTCGAGGGGATGCTTGCCAGTTGCTTCACGCCGTTCACGTCCAAGGCTTTTCCGCCGTATGCGCCGCCGCGAATCACCAATTTATCGTTGGTTTTCGCGAAGTCAGCCACCACTCGCGCGGCAGCCACAGCATCGACAGAGAAGCCGTAGATCAGCGGGCCGGTCATCAAGTCGGACACTACCGCAAAGCCACTGCCAGCGACAGCACGGCGAGCCAGCGTGTTTTTCAACACACTCAGACTCACGCCGTTGCTGCGCGCCACTGTGCGCAATTTGGTCATGTCAGCGACCGTGATACCACGGTACTCCGCCATCACGAGCGTTTGAGCTTTTGCGGCGAGGCCAGTCACATCACTGATGACCGCTTCTTTCTCACTGCGATTCAGACTCAAGGTCTACTCCTTAAAAATGTACCGGTCAGCCCTGCGCTGTCCGGTACGCCTCCTTGCAGCGACCAACTGTTTCGGAATAAATTCCATCAGCAGCGGGATCGCCATCTGCGTTGGCTGGTGCGGATTAAGCCCAGGCCCGTCCGGGGACGCTCCGGGCACCAACGGTCTTGGATGACCTGCGTGCAACTCGCATTGCGCGCAGCCCACCACTTCAGGCCGCCTTTTCAGGCAGCCAGAACTCCTCTGTCAGGCCGTGATGGTCTGTGTGTCAACCCTGACACCCACACCCATCGTGCTGGAGACGGCCACTTTCCGTAAATACACGCCTTTGCTGGACGCAGGCTTGGCTTTGGTCAAAGCATCGATCAATGCCGCCAGATTGCCCTGCAACTTGTCACTGTCGAACGAGCGCCGGCCAATGGTCGAGTGAACAATACCGGCCTTGTCGACGCGAAACTGAACCTGACCCGCCTTGGCGTTCTTGACGGCCGTGGCGACGTCTGGCGTCACCGTGCCGACCTTGGGGTTGGGCATCAGGCCGCGGGGGCCAAGAATTTGACCCAGGGTACCCACCACACGCATGGCGTCCGGCGCGGCAATCACCACATCAAACGGCATGTTGCCGGCCTTGATGGAGGCGGCCAGGTCGTCCATGCCGACGATGTCCGCACCGGCAGCACGGGCCTCTTCGGCTTTGGCGCCTTGGGCAAACACCGCCACACGCTTGGTCTTGCCAGTGCCATTGGGCAACACGACAGCGCCGCGCACCACCTGGTCCGACTTCTTGGCATCGATACCCAGTTGCACCGCCACGTCGATGGATTCGTCGAACTTGGCAGTTGCGAACTCCTTCACGATGCCCAGGGCATCGGCCAGCGGGTACAGCTTGTTGCTGTCAATCTTGCCGATCTGAGTTTTCTGTTTTTTGGTGAGCTGAGTCATTTAAACGCCCTCCACATTCACGCCCATCGAACGGGCAGAGCCAGCGATCGTGCGCACGGCAGCGTCCATGTCGGCCGCTGTCAGGTCTTTCATTTTGGTCTTGGCAATTTCTTCGAGCTGGGCGCGAGTCACCTTGCCCACCTTGTCGGTGTGCGGACGGGCCGAGCCCTTGTCAATCTTGGCAGCCTTCTTGATCAGGATCGATGAGGGCGGCGACTTGATGACAAAGGTGAAACTCTTGTCAGCAAAGGCCGTGATCACGACCGGCAAGGGCAGACCGGGCTCAATCCCCTGGGTCTGCGCGTTGAAGGCCTTGCAGAATTCCATGATGTTCAAACCACGCTGACCCAATGCCGGGCCAATCGGTGGGGACGGGTTGGCTTTGCCTGCCGGAACTTGCAGTTTGACAAAACCGACGATTTTTTTCGCCATGCTTTTCTCCTTTCGGGTGCTAACGCCCGGACCAAAACCTTTGCTGGCTTGGCCCCGGCTCCCCGGGGGTTAACGACTCACCAACACGGTCCGCACCGAGTCGAAAAAATGCGGACGCTCTACCTTCTCAGGTCTTTTCGATCTGGGAAAAATCCAGTTCAACAGGCGTTGCGCGACCGAAAATTGTCACCGAAACGCGCACTTTGCTCTTGTCGTAGTTGACGTCCTCCACCGATCCGTTGAAATCGGTGAACGGGCCGTCCTTGATGCGCACAAACTCGCCCACCAGAAATTCGATCTTGTGGCGGGGTTTCTCCGTGCCTTCTTGCATCTGGTTGACGATCTTCATCACCTCAGCTTCAGAAATTGGCGCCGGCCGGTTTTTGCTGCCACCCACAAAACCTGTGACCTTATTGGTGTGCTTGACCAAGTGCCAGGTGTCGTCATTCATCACCATCTCAACTAGCACATAGCCCGGGAAAAATTTACGCTCAGCGGTTTTCTTCTGGCCGTTCTTGATCTCGACAACTTCTTCCATGGGCACCAGGATGCGGCCGAACTTGTCCTGCATGCCAGCGCGCTGGATGCGCTCCAGGATGTTTCGCTCGACCGCTTTCTCCATGCCGGAATAGGCGTGCACCACATACCAGCGCAGGTCAGGGTTGCTTGGCGCAGTGGCCAGCACTTGGGCGGGGCTGGGTGCCTCACCCGCCATGGCGTCAACGACATCATTCATCATTTCTTCCACCCCAGGATAAGGTCATAAAACAACCACTCGAGCGTCTTGTCAGTGAGCCAAAGGAACACTGCCATCACCAAGACAAACACAAACACATAGACGGTCATCTGGATGGCCTCCTTGCGTTCGGGCCAAACCACTTTTCTAACCTCGCGCCAGGCATCCCGACCAAAGGCCAGCAAGGCCTTGCCAGACTCGGCAGTCAGGAAAACCGCCACGCCGGCACCCAAGCCCACCAGCAGCGCACCCCACTGCGCCCAAGGGCCCTGTTTAGCAAGCAGGTAAAACGCCGCCAATGCTGCAACCACCAGTGCGGCAGCAGCGGCAAGCTTGGCCTTATCGGCGCTGGTACTGACGGTTTGAACTTGTGTGCTGGCCATTTTTCTTTATCGTGTACGGGGTCGCATGAAACCGAAACAGCCTCTATGAGACGCTGAGGCCCGCCATTTGCATGGCGGGCCTGTCATTCACTGGCCACCTGATTCAGGTGGCAGGGGCAGTAGGAATCGAACCTACAACCTTCGGTTTTGGAGACCGACGCTCTGCCAATTGAGCTATACCCCTACGGACTGCAGCAACTCAGGCGATGATCTTTGCCACGACGCCAGCGCCGACGGTCTTGCCGCCTTCGCGGATGGCGAAGCGCAGGCCTTCTTCCATGGCAATCGGGTTGATCAGCTTGACGGTGATCGACACGTTGTCGCCAGGCATCACCATTTCTTTGCCTTCAGG
>Ga0214921_10003246_pt1 | contig 25155 bp, 20 predicted proteins | sample LL1505_MetaG_FD_177992 | JGI IMG/M metagenome (GOLD analysis project Ga0214921, IMG submission 177992) | Freshwater microbial communities from Lake Lanier, Atlanta, Georgia, United States - LL-1505 | ecosystem: Environmental > Aquatic > Freshwater > Lake | place: USA: Georgia | collected...
ATGGCGAGCGTGGTGGCGCCTGTGAAAACAAAATTCCAACCGACACCCAGAACAAAAAGAGCCAACACAAATTGATGCAAGTCCGTGCCCGAAAGCGCTAAGGCGATGCAGACAAAGTTCAAAAGCACGCCCACCGCCATGATTTGGAGGACACCAAATTTCTTAATCAGGTGACCCGTGAAAAAGCCTGGCGCAAACATGCCAATGACGTGCCACTCTAAAACCAATGCGATCTCACTGAACTGATAACCACACACTTGCATGGCCAGAGGTGTTGCGGCCATCAACAAGTTCATCACGCCATAACAAAGCGCTGCGGCTGCGGCGGCCACAATGAACACGGGTTGTTTCATGATCTCGCTCAAGGGGCGACCTTCAGAGCTGCCTTTGACTTTCTCGACCACGGGCGGAAACTTCACAAAGTGCATCAGCACCATGCCCAATACCGCCACGGCCGTGAGGGCCACATAGGCACCCATGAAAGGCGTTTCAAACCATCCTTTGCTGTGAGAGGCCAAATTAGGACCCACGATGGCGCCAATCAACCCACCCGCCATGACCCATGAAACTGCCTTTTCTCGAAAGGAAGCTTCCGCCAATTCAGCAGCGGCAAATCGGTAAAGTTGGCCGTTGGCACTGTAGTAACCGGCCACCAAAGTTGCCAAAACCAACATTTTGAAGTTATGGGTGTATGCGGCATAGGCACACAAGACAGCTGACAACAAGCCCACCAACAAACCCAACTGAAAAGAAACTCTGCGGCCCCACTTGGCTTGTGACTTGGCCACCAAGCCTGTCGACAATGCGCCGCCCACCACATAGCCCATCACCGGCAAGGTGGCCATCCATCCAACGGGGGCAAGGCTTAGGCCGACAAGGCCATTGATCGCAATGAAGGTGACGTTATTGGTAAGAAACAGCCCTTGGCACAAAGCCAGCAAAAAAAGATTGGGGTTCATACACCGGAGTGTATCTAATCCCAACAACTCAGTGCAGATAAAACGGCGACAGGCGCCGTTTCAGCGCGCAACACCCGATTGCCTAAGCTCACAGGTACAAACCCTGCTGCGATGGCTTGTGCTTCTTCTGCGGGGCTCAACCCACCTTCAGGCCCGCTGAGCAAAATAATCTCGCTCATCTTGGACGAGCCCTCGTCTTTGGAAGTTTTGAGTGTCTGCATCATTTCTTGAAGCGACCGAGTGCCGGGCGCCAATGACAAGACCCAGCGCGAAGCCTGCGCCCTTAGAACCGAGGCCTGCGCAATGGCCTGTGAAAGGTTCACTGGGGTACCCACTTGCAAAACTCGGTTGCGACCACACTGCTCGCTGGAGGCCACCGCAATGGCTTGCCAATGCGCCAATTTTTTATCTGCGCGCTCACCCTTGAGTTTCAAAACACTGCGCTCTGCCGTGATGGGCAACAGCGTGATGGCGCCCAACTCAGTGGCTTTTTCAAGCAACCAATCCATGCGCTCATTGGCCGTGATACCCGACCACAAATGGACACCGATGTTTAGCTCGCGCTCGATGTGGTTTTGCTCACCCACGCGCACCGACACATCACTGCGGCCCATCTGCGTGACCACCGCCTTGAACTCACCGCCTTGGCCATTGAAAAGAGTGATCTCATCATTGGGCTGAAGCCTGAGAACTTGGACATGCCTTGCCGTGCCTGATGGCAAATTCAAGGCATCCCCTGAGATGAGCGCGGTTGGACAATGAAAGCGCGGCAGGTTTGACATCTGTGTTTGACTTTCAGTACTTACAAGCGACCCAACGCAAAACCCGTCACGCCGTCTTTGCCTTCTACTTCTTCGATCAGGCGAAGCAGCGGTCTGAGTTCAATGTAACGGGCAGCTGTTGCGCGTATGTAGGCAATGAATCGGGGCGCATCGGCCAAGTATTTTTCTTTGCCATCGCGCAAAGTCAGGCGCGCAAAAATACCCGCCACTTTCAGATGGCGCTGCAAGCCCATCCACTCTACAGCGCGATAGAAAACACCAAAATCTTGGTGCCAGTCTTCAAAGTCAAGGAGGCCTGCCTTGCGCGCTTTTTCCCAATATCGGATGGTGACATCGAGCACAAAATCTTCTTCCCAGCTTAGGAAGGCATCGCGCATCAAACTGGCCACGTCATAGGTGACAGGGCCATACACTGCGTCTTGAAAATCCAACACACCCAAAGCTGCATCATTGCCCGTGGGCATCATCAAATTGCGCGGCATGAAATCGCGATGGACAAACACAGAAGGGCTGGCCAGATTGCGCGCCACAAGCACTTTAAAGGTGCTGTCTAGCGTGTTCCTCATCTTGCCTTGAACATCAATTTGACGATGCTGCGCAAGGTACCAGTCTGGAAACAAGCTTAGCTCTCGGTTTAGCAGAGTTTCATCATAGGGCGGCAAGACCCCTGCTTGAGAAGACAACTGCCACGCAATCAAGGCATCGACAGCCTGCATGTAAAGCGCATGGTTGGCTTGCGGGTTTTTGACGTCAATGGCGGACATCATGGTCTGGTCGCCCAAGTCTGTGAGCAGCATGAAACCTTGCGCTTCGTGCCATGCCAAAACTTCCGGGGCCTTCAGGCCTGCCGACTGCATGAGTTTGGCAACTTTGACAAAGGGTCCACAGTTTTCTTTGTCGGGCGGTGCGTCCATCACAATCAGACTGGCGCCCGCCTGCGTGTCAACGCGCAAATAACGCCTGAAACTGGCGTCGGCAGATGCAATTCTTAAACTGGATGGCACAAGGCCATGGGTTTGGGCCAAAGCCTCTAGCCATGAAATGCATGCCAATTGGCGCTCTGGGTCGGCCCAAGTCACATTCGACGTCGAAATTTGATCAGAATTCAAGTTCTCATTCCAGTTGTAAAAATCAAGCCATGCCACCCGACCGCGTGATTGGGTCATGTTGGGCGGCACTCATGGATAATCCATTCTACAAACACCCGTCAACCTGGACGATAGCCCTTTGAAGACACGCCCCACATTTCAGACGCTCAAGCACCTACAAGCCATGGCATTGGCTTGTATGTTACTTGGGCTCACGCCGGTCTGGGGCCAAGTTGCGAGTCAAGCCCAAGGGCCTTCAGCGCTCAGTCTGCCTGTCGCCGTTCCCGTCCTTGTTCTTCGAAACAGCATTCACCTAGAAGAAAAAATTTCTGAAGTCGAGCGCAAGCAATCGCCCTTGTTTATTTCGGGTCAGCGCATCGATGCCCGCCCCGACCTGGACATGGTCATCGAAGGCGATGCTTTGCTGCGCAAGCAAGGCCTGACTGTGAAGGCCCAACGCATTGAGTACGATCAGTCGCAAGACACCTTGAAAGCCACCGGTGGGGTCAAGATCAATCGGGAAGGAAATACCTTCCAAGGCAGTTCCTTGATCTTGCAGGCAGACGCTTTTAAAGGCAAATTTTCGCAAGCTGACTACACCTTGCTCAAAGGTGGCGGCCATGGCAAGGCCTCTGAAATTGAGTTCATCGATCAGCAGCGCGCCATCATCCGCAATGCGACCTACACCACCTGCGCGCGCTTGCCCGGCCCCAGTTGGCTGCCTGAATGGGTGCTCAAAGCGGCCAGCCTTCAAGTGAACGAAGAAGAAGACACCATTCAAGCCAAGGACCTGCAACTTCGCTTCAAAGATGTGCCAATCTTGGCGGCACCCTCACTCACTTTTCCGCTGAACAGCACCAGACAATCGGGCCTGCTGTCGCCACTGGTTGGCATTGATACGGTCAGCGGCATCGAGATTTCTTCGCCTTATTATTGGAACATTGCGCCCAATCGGGATGCCACGCTGACAAGCACGGTCATGAGCAAACGTGGCGTGGCGTTTGATTCTGAGTTTCGCTACCTAGAGCCTGACAGCCAAGGTCAGACACGTTTCAACCTGATGCCCAACGACACCCTGCGCCAGCAATCTCGTTGGGGTCTTTCGTCTCAGCATATCGGCGGCATTGAAACTGGCAACAGCAGCTTGGGCCGCTTAGGTGTGAACCTGAATTTGAACCGAGTCAGCGACGACAACTACTGGCGGGATTTCCCTCGAGCCGGTTTGACGCTGACACAACGTCTGCTGCCTGCCTCTGGTAGCCTGCATTGGGCGCAAGGCGATCTGTCCATGATGACGCAGGTCTTGAAATTTCAGACTTTGCAAGACATCAGTTCACCCATCACGCCGCCCTACGATCGCTCGCCTCAAATCATGGCGCGTTACAACACATGGGACCTCAACGGCTTTGATGTGAGCGCCACGGCCGACACCACCCGTTTTGAGGCCGACTACAGCCGCATACCGGGTGGCACGGGTTCTATTTTGCGCAATGGTCAACGCAGCTTTGCAGCCGCCCAAATCAGCCGGCCGTGGCTCAAGCCATGGGGCTTTGTCATTCCAAAAATACAGCTCCACGCCACACGCTACCAGTTGGACTCAGCGCTTGCTAACGGTCAATTGGAAGCCAACCGCTTGCTGCCGACTTTCAGCTTAGACACCGGCCTTGTCTATGAGCGAGACGCCTCACTCTTTGGTCGAGGGTTAAGACAAACTCTGGAGCCTCGGGCCTTTTTTGTCAGAACACCTTACAAAGATCAAAGCCAGCTGCCCAGTTACGACAGTGGCGCAACTGACTTTAACCTCACCACGGTCTACTCCGAAAATCCGTATGTGGGCCAAGACCGCATTGCAGACAACAACTTGGTGACTTTGGGCGTGAACAGCCGATTTTTTGACAGCAACACGGGTGCAGAGCTGGCGCGCTTTGGTTTTGCGCAGCGGTATCGGTTCTCTGATCAACTGGTAAGGCTGCCAGGCGAGTTGCCTGTGTCCTCTGGCTACAGCGATATTTTGTTGGGTGCGGGTGTTCGCTGGGACAACCGCTGGACCTTCGACTCAAGCTTGCAATTTGATGCACAAACCCACCGCACGACACGCACCACGCTGACCACCCGATTCAATCCGACACCCTACCGTGTTTTCAATACGGCCTATCGCTTGGCGCGTGATCAAAGCGAGCAAATTGACGTGGGCTGGCAATGGCCTTTGCGTGACTTTTCCTTTGCCAAAAATGACGAGGCCCCTGGCAGCCAACAGGTGCTGGGTCCTGGCCAAGGCTTGGGCGCCGATCGGTGGTACAGCGTTGGGCGCATGAACTTCAGCTTAAAGGATCGCAAAATGGTTGACACCTTGCTAGGGCTCGAATACGACTCAGGTTGCTGGCTGGGTCGCGTTGTTTACGAGCGCCTTCAAAGTACGACAAGCACCTCGCGCAGCCGGATTCTTTTTCAACTTGAATTTGTGGGATTGGCGCGTGTCGGCTCTAGTCCTTTGAAAACATTGCGCGACAATATCCCCCGTTACCAATACCTTCGCGAAGATTTAGCGCCCACCACCAGATTCACTACATATGACTAAATTTTTTGCATTAAACATCGGCATGATCGCAAGCTTTTTAGGGGCGCTCATAGGGCCGGGCCTGGTACAGGCGCAGAGCAATTTGAAATCACGGGCCGTTGACTACATTGTTGCCATTGTGAATTCAGAGCCCATCACCAACAACGAAGTTCAAAATCTAAAATTGCGTTTAGAAAAGCAATTGCAGCCAGGCAGTGCAACACCCAGCGCACAAGTTTTGACGCAGCAAGCGCTTGATCAATTGATCAATGAGAAAGCCCAATTGCAACAAGCGCGCGACAATGGCGTTCGAATTGATGACACAGAGGTCGATCAAACAGAACTCAACATCGCACGTCAAAATCAAGTTTCCAAAGAAGAGTTGTACAAACGAATTGTTTTAGAGGGATTGAGCGTCTCTGCATTTCGCGAGCAATTGCGCAATCAATTGATGATCAGCCGTTTGCGTGAAAGAGACGTTGACAACAGAGCCCGAATTTCCGACATCGATGTCGAGCAGTTCATTCAAAGTCAGCAAGCAGGCAAGCCCATGGCCAGCAATCAAGTTGATATCAACCTGGCCATGATTTTGATTGCCGTACCCGAAAATAGTTCTGAACAAGAGGCCGCTGAATTAAAGATCAAAGCGCAACAAATTGCGCAACGTGCCAAACGTGGCGAAAGCTTTGCGGCATTGGCGCAAGCCTTTTCTCAAGCCCTAGACAAAGGTGCCAATGGCGGCGAGATGGGTCTGCGCACCGCTGACCGCTACCCCACGCTCTTCATTGACAGTACGCAAAACCTGAACAAAGGCGAGGTCTCAGACCCTGTTCGCTCGGGTGCTGGTTTTCATATCTTGAAAGTATTGGAGAAAAAACAAAGTGAAATGAGCAGCACCTTGATTGTGCAAACTCGTGCTCGTCACATTTTGTTGCGCACTGGCAGCGAATTGTCCGAAGCTGCCGCGCGCAGTCGCTTGGTCACATACAAGCAACGGGTGCAAGCTGGATCAGACTTTGCCGATTTGGCTCGGCAGTTCTCGCAGGATGGTAGCGCTGCAGCCGGCGGTGATTTAGGTTGGGCCAGCCCAGGTCAGTTTGTTCCAGAATTTGAAGAGGTTTTAGCAAGCCTGCGGCCTGGGCAAATTTCCGACCCTTTGATTTCTCGATTTGGCGCGCACCTCATTCAGGTCATGGAACGTCGAGAGGTGCCTTTGTCGCTTCGCGAACAACGTGAAATGGTTCGCACACAATTGCGCGAAAAGAAAATAGATGAACTTTATTCAACTTGGGTTGAGGAATTACGCGGTCGCGCATACGTTGAACTGCGCGACCCTCCCCAATGAAGCACATTCCACGCAAACGTTTCGGCCAACACTTTTTATCTGATGGCGGCATCATTGATGCCATCGTCAATGTGATCCATCCCCAAGCTGGGCAAGCCATGGTTGAAATTGGTCCTGGCTTGGCGGCACTCACGCAGCCCTTGGTTGAGCGCCTAGGGCATCTGACCGTCATTGAATTAGACCGCGACTTGGCTTTGCGTCTTCGCCTGCACAAACAGCTTACCGTGGTGGAGTCGGATGTCTTGCGCGTTGACTTCACGGCACTGGCAGCAGGTCAAAAACTGAGGGTCGTGGGCAACTTGCCTTACAACATTTCTACACCTATTTTGTTTCACTTGTTAGCGCACGTCAGCGCCATTGAAGACCAACATTTCATGTTACAAAAAGAAGTGGTCGACCGCATGGTCGCCTCGCCTGCAACGTCAGACTATGGCCGTTTGTCTGTCATGTTGCAGTGGCGTTATGAAATGGAAAATGTGCTGTTCGTGCCACCCGAAAGCTTTGATCCACCGCCACGCGTTGACAGTGCCGTCGTGCGCATGGTGCCGCGCAGTGCGCCAGCCAAGGTCGAGTTCAAACTCTTGGAAAAAATGGTTCAAGTGGCCTTCAGTCAACGGCGCAAACTGCTAAGGCACACCCTGGGTGCTTGGTTAACTGAGCGAAATTTTGCGGGCTCTTTTGATGTGCAGCGCCGCGCAGAAGAAGTTCCAGTTGAGGAATACCTTCAGTTGGCCATGGCCTTGAATGCTTGAGGCTCAATGAAAAAAAGCGCATTGGCGTTTCGGCCTTTGCGCTTATTTTTAACTCAGTTGCAGGTTGTTGTTTGCAGGTCTGAGTTTTTTGAGTCAAGCGTGCGCAAGCTAATTACGCAGCTGCGAGCCAATATCCTGCATTGAAGGGGCTGCTCATGCGAAGCGCCAGAGGTGAAACATCGACCAGCTTGTCGGTTGGCATTTTCTCGCCTTCTTCGACCAGCATTTCAACACCATCGGCGTCAAGCTCGGGCGCTGCATCGGCCAATTTCTCGGCACCGGCAGTAGCTGCACGGGCAACAGAGAAAGAATAGAAGCAACGGAATGGCACTTTGCGGTCACCCCAATAGTCGGCCGTGTCGCGGAAAATATCGAGCAACTGTTCGCGGGCTTCTTTGTCAAACTTTAAGTTGGCTGGAATGTGTTCCAAGACCACGATAAAGCCAGGCTGAGGACCAGACTTGTGCAGCGGGTCGGTCATGCTGTCATACAAGGCATCAAAGTTCTTGCCAAAATGCGAAGGCAAGGTGAACTGTGCTGCGATCAAATCGAGCACATCTTGTTTGCTTTGTGCCTTGGACAAATTGGCATACAAAAAGTGTTGTCCCAAACCACCTGCCGCTTCTTGCAGGTCGCTCACGCGAAATGCACGAATCGACTGGACGATGTTCGCCCGCACACCCTTCAAAGGTGTTTCTTGGTCCTGTCGAATTGGCTTGTCCATCGCCGTTCTCACTCTCTAATTTTTAAACCAGCCTTTTGGGCTTTTGATTGACATACACCGAATGCTCGCCAGCGAGCACTCATCTTTAGAATCACTTCAAACAGTGGCCAAACAGTTGCAAAGACCGCTTTCACGGCACGTTCACAATTTCCCGAAAACTGGTGTAGTGGTCTTGCGTGTAAAAACAATGTTTTGGCACGCGAGGTTCTTCACCTCCACACACAATTCGACGGGCGCCACGGCTCTTTTCACCTGGAGTTTTGACGGTATATTCGCGGTAAAAACCACGCTTTGCTTGAGGCAATAGCCGCTCTCGATTGCCAAAAACAACACCATCTTTTTCGTACCGAAACGGCCCACCCTGGCGGATGAGCAGATAGGTTTCTTGGCCCTCTTTGGGCAAGTCCTGTAAAGCAATGGGGGCAACGACAACTGCATCGGCCACCGATTTGGCCTGCACCAAATTTGTGCAAGGCGCAAACAAAAGGCCCCAACAGACGGCTAGCGCAGCAAAATCAAGCGTTTTAGAGCGCATTTCATTCCTGTGACACGATGCCGCACACCCACTTTAAACCTTCAAAACCCACGGGTAAACCCGGAAATTCGAAGCCGCTAGTGTGCCGCAATGCGCTAAAAAATGCAAGTACTTTCCCCAATAAAAGGGAATTACCTGAAGAGGACTATCGAACGGCGTTAGCGTCCGCTACCGTCAGGGCTGTCATATTCACGATTCGGCGCACAGTAGCGCTGGGCGTCAGGATGTGAACCGGTTTGGCTGCGCCCAAAAGAACGGGGCCGACTGCAATATTGCCGCCCGCCGCTGTTTTCAACAGGTTGTAGGAAATATTCGCCGCATCGATATTGGGGCAGACCAAGAGGTTGGCATCGCCATGCAAAGTGCCATGGGGCATTTGCAGGGCTCGTGCTTCGCCATCCAAGGCAATGTCGCCATGCATTTCGCCATCCACCTCCAACCAAGGCGCGTTTTTCTGCAACAAGGCCAAGGTGTCACGCATTTTCACAGCGCTGGGTTCATTGGAAGTGCCAAAGTTCGAGTGCGACAACAGGGCCGCCTTAGGGTGAATGCCAAAGCGCTTCATTTCGTGGGCGGCCATGACCGTAATTTCCGCCAACTGCTCTGCCGTCGGGTCGTAATTGACATGCGTGTCGACCAAAAAAACTTGTCGATTGGGTAACAGCAAACCGTTCATGCACGCAAAGGTGTTGACGCCAGGGCGCTTGCCAATGACCTGGTCCACATAGGGCAAGTGGGTGGCATTGGTGCCCCACGTGCCACAAATGAGGCCGTCAACATCGCCCTTGTGCAAGAGCATCGTGCCAATCAAGGACAAACGGCGACGCATTTCTATCTTGGCCATTTGAACCGTGATGCCCTTGCGCTCTGTCATGCGGTGGTAGGTTTGCCAGAAGTCACGGTATCGGTGGTCTTCCTCTACGTTGACAACCTCGTAATCGAGGCCTTCTTTCAATCGCAGACCAAATTTTTCAATTCTTTCAGCAATGACCGCAGGGCGGCCAATCAGGGTGGGGCGCGCCAAACCTTCGTCGCTCACAATTTGCGAGGCGCGCAAGACGCGCTCTTCTTCCCCCTCGCTGTAGGCCACACGCTTTTTCAAACCGCGTTTGGCTGCGGTGTAGATCGGCTTCATGGTGGTGCCCGACGCATACACAAAATTTTGCAGCCGCTCTCGATATGCTTCCATGTCAGCAATCGGCCTGAGGGCCACGCCGCTGTCAGCTGCCGCTTGCGCAACCGCGGGCGCAATTTTGATCATCAAACGCGGATCGAATGGCTTGGGAATTAAATACTCAGGGCCAAAGACCAAAGGCTCGCCCGCGTACGCCGCAGCCACCACTTCACTTTGCTCTGCTTGCGCCAATTCAGCAATGGCATATACCGCGGCAATTTCCATCTCTTGCGTGATGGTGGTGGCGCCGCTGTCTAGGGCTCCCCGAAAAATATAGGGGAAGCACAAAACGTTGTTAACTTGGTTGGGGTAGTCGGTACGCCCCGTGGCCATGATGGCGTCATCGCGAACCGCTTTGACGTCTTCAGGCAAGATTTCAGGGTTGGGATTGGCCAAGGCAAAAATCAAAGGCTTGGCCGCCATTTTTTTCACCATGTCTTGTTTCAACACGCCGCCTGCTGACAATCCCAAAAACACATCTGCGCCCTCAATGGCCTCTGCCAAAGTGCGTTGCGATGTTTTTTGCGAAAACTGAATTTTGTCTTCGTCCATCAATTCGGTGCGACCTTCATAGACCAAGCCCGCCAAATCGGTGACCCAAATGTTTTCACGCGGGATGCCCAGTTTGACCAACAAGCCTAGGCAGGCCAAAGCTGCAGCGCCAGCGCCTGAGGTGACCAATTTCACTTTGCTGACATCTTTGCCCACCACCTTCAAGCCGTTCAAAATGGCGGCGCCAACTGTGATGGCCGTGCCGTGTTGATCGTCGTGAAAGACTGGGATTTTCATGCGTTCGCGCAATTTGCGCTCAACATAAAAACAATCTGGCGCTTTGATGTCTTCTAAGTTGATGCCGCCAAATGTGGGCTCTAACGCGGCAATGATCTCGACCAGTTTCTCCGGGTCTTTTTCATTGATTTCGATGTCAAACACATCAATGCCAGAGAATTTTTTGAAAAGAACCGCCTTGCCCTCCATGACGGGTTTGCCGGCCAAGGGCCCAATGTCGCCCAAACCCAGCACAGCTGTTCCGTTGGTGATCACCCCGACCAAATTACCGCGGCTGGTGTACTTGAACGCAGCATTCGGATCTTTGACAATTTCTTCGCAAGGCGCGGCCACACCTGGCGAGTAGGCCAAAGCCAAGTCGTGCTGGTTCACCAATTGCTTGGTAGCCGCAATGGAGATTTTGCCGGGGGTGGGAAATTCGTGGTATTCGAGGGCGGCGCGGCGCAACTGAGCGCGGCGCTCTTCGGCATTGTCTTGGGTCATGTGCGATCTCCTTTGGGGCTGGAGACGCCGGCTTCACCGAGTGAAGGTGCTGGCGCTCTGCTATTTCTGATTCTAGACCCCTAAAGTGAGGGTCTACTTTTGCAATCAAGCACGCATGAGTGCTTCAATTTCGTCGGCTTTGACAGGCACGCCGCGCGTGATCAATTCGCACCCTTTTGCGGTCACGATCGCATCGTCTTCAATTCGAATGCCGATGTTGTGGAAACGCTCGGGCACACCTGGGGCGGGCCTGACATAAATGCCTGGCTCAATGGTCAAGACCATGCCAGGTCGCAAAATGCGGCTTGGGCGGTCCTTGATGAGCTCTGCGCTCAAAGGGTCTTTGCGCTCACTGAAGGTGCCCACCTCCGACGGCTCGACATAACTGCCGCAGTCATGCACATCCATGCCAAGCCAATGGCCGGTTCGGTGCATGTAAAACTGGAAATAGCTTCGATTGGCAATCACATCTTGCACATTGCCCACTTTGTTGGCATCTAATAGGCCGACATCGAGCATGCCTTGCGCCAACACCTTGACCGACGCTTCGTGTGGATCTACAAAACGTGCGCCTTCATGCGTGGCTGCAATGGCAGCCTCTTGCGAGGCCAATACCAAGTCATAAAGCTCGCGTTGTGCCGAGCTGAATTTGCCATTGGCAGGAAACGTGCGCGTGATGTCACTGGCATAGCCGTCAAGTTCACAGCCCGCATCGATCAAAACCAAGTCGCCGCTCAAAATGGGTGCGGCATCGGCGCGATAGTGCAGCACACAGGCATTGGCACCGCCGGCCACAATGGAGCCGTAAGCTGGGTATTGGGAGCCATGTTGGCGAAATTCGTGCAGCAGCTCGGCATCCAGATGGTATTCACGGACATCTTGCCCAGCTCTCAACATGCTTGCCGATCTTTTCATGGCGCGAATGTGCGCACCCGCACTGATTTGAGAGGCACGGCGCATGATGTCCAGTTCGTGCGTGTCTTTGACCAAACGCATTTCATCCAAAATACCGCACACATCGCGTTGCTGCTCTGGGCACAGTGCGCCGTAACGCACGCGCGCCCGAACTGCATTGAGGCCAGTTTCAATGCGCGCAGACAAGTCTTTGTGCGTTGCAAAGGGATACCAAACGACCGACTTGTTTTCAAGCAGTGCGGGCAATTTAGCGTCAAGGGCTGACACCGACCATGCGTTGTGCACGCTCAATTTCGAAGGCGCCGCGTCAGGGCCCAATCGAACACCATCCCAAATTTCGCGTTCTAAATCTTTGGGCTGGCAAAACACAGTGGCATGGCCATCTGAGCTCAAGACCAACCAAGCATGGGGCTCGGTAAAGCCCGTTAAGTAATAAAAATAACTGTCATGTCTGAACAGGAAATCACTGTCGCGATTGCGTTGTTGCTCTGGCGCGGTGGGAATAATGGCAATGCTGTTGGGCGCTTGCGCGGCCATCTTGGCGGCCAATTGAGCACGGCGCTTGGCGTACAAATTTGAATCAATGGTCATGTTGTTGGATTTTCTAGATACGTTCTAAGAGTTTAAGGCGTTGCTGGCGATTGGTTCAAGTCCCTCAATCGCTCAGGGGTACCTACGTCCGTCCAAGCGCCTGTGTAAAGGCTGGCGCTCACCCTGCCGCGGTCCATGGCCGCACGCAACAAAGGGGCCAAAGGTGCAGCTTTGCCTTGCGGGTTGCCCTCTGGTACACCCGTCAACGCGGTGGCGAAGAACTCTTTTTTGTACAAGGCAAATGTGCTGAAGGTGAACAAAGTGGCCGTTGGGGGTAAGTTCAAGGCCAAGCCCTCAGAGGACAAGCCAAAATCTCCCCTTGGATTGTGCGCGGGATTGGGGACCATCCAAATGTGGGCCAATTTGTCACTGCGCACAAACTCGTCTGCAATGGCGGTAGAGAATTCAAACTTGGGCGCGTAAATGTCGCCAGCCACCACCCAGAAAACGGGTGCCAAGAAAGGCAGAGCCCGCACGATACCGCCGGCCGTTTCGAGGGCGTAGCCAAAATCTTTGCCCTCATGCGAGTAGCGCAAACGCACCCTGCCGCCATTTGGCAAATCGGGACTCAATCCAAAGTACGCCTCAATTTGAGGCCCTAGCCATGCCGTGTTGATCAATTGATCTGGGTGGCCAGCTTTGGCCAAAGCTTCCATGTGCCACTGCATCAATGGTTTTCCATGCACCGCCAGCATCGGTTTGGGTACGGTATCGGTTAAGGGGCGCATGCGCTCACCCCGGCCGGCAGCCAAAACCATGGCGCTGGCCAAGCCCTCAGGCGAGCTGCCCGCCCAGTGCTGGGGTGCATCGGTTTCTAAATTTGATTCCATGGTGTTCAAACGCATGCCGCTATGTTGCCATGCTGTGCGGCTTGCACAAGCTCATGGGCAGTAAAATATCGGGCTTGATTGGCAATTTCATGGCCAATTTCACCCGACTTTTTATTTGGAGCCCCCATGGCAATCACCCAACCTGCAGCTCAACAAATGGCCAATGCAATTCGTGCCTTGGCCATGGACGCTGTTCAACAAGCCAATTCGGGTCACCCAGGCGCGCCAATGGGCATGGCCGACATGGCCGTGGCTTTGTGGGGCGAGCACTTGCAACACAACCCGAAAAACCCACATTGGGCCAACCGCGATCGCTTTGTTTTGTCCAATGGCCACGGTTCCATGATCATTTATGCATTGCTGCACCTCACAGGCTACCCATTGCCCATGAATGAGTTGAAAAACTTCCGTCAGCTGCACAGCAAAACCGCAGGCCACCCCGAAGTGGGCATCACACCCGGCGTTGAAACCACCACCGGCCCTTTGGGACAAGGCATCACGAATGCGGTGGGCATGGCCTTGGCTGAAAAATTATTGGCCGCAGAATTTAACCAAGCGGGACACAGCATCGTTGATCACCATACGTATGTGTTCATGGGCGATGGTTGCTTGATGGAAGGCATCAGCCACGAAGCATGCGCATTGGCGGGCGCCTGGAAGCTCAACAAATTGATCGCCATGTACGACGACAACGGCATCTCCATTGATGGCCAAGTGGCGCCTTGGTTCATTGACAACACGCCGCAACGTTTTGCCGCTTACGGTTGGAACGTGATCGATGCGGTTGATGGCCACAATGCAGCGGCCGTGAGCAAAGCCATTGCAGATGCAAAGAACAGTCCTGACAAGCCCACACTCATCGTTTGCAAAACAGCCATTGGCAAAGGCAGCCCCAACCGCGCCAACACGTCCAAAGCACACGGCGAACCTTTGGGCGCAGAAGAAATCAAACTCACACGTGCAGCTTTAGGTTGGACGCATGAGCCTTTCGTGATTCCCAAAGATGTTTACGCCCACTGGGATGCCAAGCAAAGTGGTGCGGCACGCGAAGCCGAATGGAATAAATCCTTTGCCGCTTACAAAGCAGCACACCCCGCCTTGGCCAAAGAATTTGTGCGCCGCATGAAAGGCGAGCTGCCCAAGAACTTTGCACAAACCGCTGTAGACGCAGTCATTTCTGCGCACACCAAAGCGGAAACTGTGGCCAGCCGCAAGGCCAGCCAATTGGCCTTGGAAGCCTTCACTGCGGCTTTGCCTGAAATGTTGGGCGGCTCTGCCGACCTCACGGGCTCCAACCTCACCAACACATCTTTCACGCCCGCTTTGCGCATCAACTTGGCAGGCGATGTGGTGAAAAATGACAAAGGGCAAATTGGCCGTCATGTGAATTACGGTGTGCGCGAATTTGGCATGGCCGCCATCATGAATGGCGTCACTTTGCACGGTGGCTACATTCCTTACGGCGGCACCTTCCTCACCTTCAGCGATTACTCACGCAACGCCATTCGCATGGCTGCGCTCATGAAGCAACGCGTGATCCATGTATTCACGCACGACTCCATTGGTTTGGGTGAAGACGGCCCTACTCACCAGTCTGTTGAACACGCTGCCAGCTTGCGTTTGATTCCAGGACTTGATGTATGGCGTCCCGCTGATACAGCCGAGACCACCGTGGCATGGGCCGTTGCTTTGGAAAACAAAGACCGCCCTACAGCGCTGTTGTTGTCACGTCAAAACTTGCCTTACGCCCCCAAGTCCGATTTGGGCGAGATCAGCCGCGGTGCTTATGTGTTGGCTGAACCTTCACGCGTTGGCATTCAGAAGACGAAAGCCGTGATCATTGCCACTGGCTCTGAAGTTCAGTTGGCCTTGAAGGCACAAGAGTTGTTGGCCGCGAAGAAAATTGGTGTGCGTGTGGTCTCCATGCCAAGCACCACCACCTTCGACCGTCAAACCAGCCGCTACAAATCTGAAGTGTTGCCAGCCGGCTTGCCACGTGTGGCGGTTGAGATGGGCAGCACCGATGGCTGGTGGAAATATGGCGTGGCAGCAGTGGTCGGTATCGACACTTACGGCGAGTCTGCACCTGCACCTGTGCTCTTCAAACACTTTGGCTTCACGGCAGAGAACGTGGCCGAGACCGTGCAAGCGGCTTTGCAGAAAAAATAATTTCTGAACTCAGCCTTCACCAAACGCTGCACTTGAATCAAATTCAAATTTAACTTTAAAGGAAATAGATCATGGCGATCAAAGTAGGTATCAACGGTTTTGGCCGCATCGGCCGCATGGTGTTTCGCGCCGCCGTTCAAAATTTTTCTGACATCGAAGTGGTTGGCATCAACGACTTGCTCGAGCCCGACTACTTGGCTTACATGCTGAAGTACGACAGCGTGCATGGCCGCTTCAAAGGCGACGTCTCGGTCGAAGGCAAGCACCTGATTGTGAACGGCCGCAAAATCCGTTTGACACAAGAGCGCGACCCCTCTGCACTCAAGTGGAACGAAGTGGGTGCCGACGTTGTGATTGAAGCCACTGGTTTGTTCTTGGACAAAGCCTCTGCCGAAAAACACTTGGCTGCTGGCGCTCACAAAGTGCTCATGTCTGCACCCTCTAAAGACGACACACCCATGTTCGTGTTTGGCGTGAACCACGCCACCTACGCTGGTCAAGCCATTGTGTCGAACGCCTCTTGCACCACCAACTGCTTGGCACCTGTGGCCAAAGTCTTGAACGACAAGTGGGGCATCAAGCGCGGTTTGATGACCACCGTGCATGCTGCCACCGCCACGCAGAAAACAGTGGACAGTCCTAGCAACAAAGACTGGCGCGGTGGCCGCGGTATTTTGGAAAACATCATTCCTTCCAGCACGGGCGCTGCCAAGGCTGTGGGCGTGGTCATTCCTGCCTTGAACAAAAAACTCACCGGCATGTCTTTCCGTGTGCCTACATCTGACGTGTCCGTGGTTGACCTCACGGTTGAGTTGAACTCAGAAGCCACCTACGCAGAAATTTGCGCAGAGATGAAAGCCCAATCACAAGGCGCCTTGAAGGGCGTGCTGGGTTATACCGAAGACAAAGTGGTGGCCAGTGATTTCCGCGGCGAGCCTTGCACCAGCGTGTTTGACGCTGATGCAGGTTTGGCCCTGGACAGCACCTTCGTGAAAATTGTCAGCTGGTATGACAACGAATGGGGCTACTCCAACAAGTGCTTGGAAATGGTTCGCGTCATTTCTAAGTAATGCACACACGCATTGGCGTGAAAGCAAAAAGCCTAACCATGACTGGCTGGGCTTTTTTTATGACAAATGTTTGCCGATCAACCCCGCCAATTCAAACATCGTGATTTGGTCTTTGCCAAATACGGGTTTGAGTTTGGCATCGGCATTGATGGCACGTTTGTTGGTGGGGTCTTGCAAGCCTTGCGCCTTGATGTAGTCCCATAACTTCTTCACCACTTCAGTACGCGCCACTTTGTCGGTGCCAATCACCGCGGCCAAATCGGCGCTGGGTGTGAGATTGCCCACTGCGGCTTTGCGCGGTGTTTTGGCAGCAGCTGTTTTCTTAGCAGCTGCTTTTTTGGCAGGGGCTTTAGCGGTTTTAGCTGCCGGCGTTTTGGCACCTGCTGCATATTTCGCTGGCGTCTTGCGCGGCGGAAACTTGCTCTTGCGGGGTTCAAACTCAAACACCACTTTGTCTTCTTCGGCATTCCACGACAAGAAAGCCTTGAAGGCACGTCGCGTTCGATTGCTCACAAACTTTTCTAGCAGATCGGTTTTGCCATCGCTTAACAATTTGGCAATTTGCTCGCGCTCCACCACTTGCTGCAACACAATTTTGCCACTCTTAAAATTACAGGTGGGCGTAGGTTGGTTTTCTGTGGGCACGGCTTTTTCGCACACGTAGTTGCTGCCGTGCTCATGCACAGCGCCGCCACATTTGGGGCAAGCGCCCAAAGATTCGCTGCCTGCAAAATCAACGATCTCGCCTGTCTCTTCGTTCTTTTTGTCATTGCCAAAATCAAACTCGAGCTTCCAATTTTTCTCTTCTTCGTTGTACTTCAGCGCAATTTCAGAAGTGAAGGGCCAGCCTGCTTTGGAGCGAAAGCCTTCCAGTGGACCGATCTTTTTATCGCGCAAGAATTGCTCAACTTCAGCCTGCTCAAAGGTGCGGCCTGCAGGTGTTTTGCCAAATGAGAAACCACACCCTGCAGCTGCTGTGTCATCGGCAGCCGCATCTTTGCCCACGCAGGCATAACGGCGATAGTTCTCTTTCACGATACCGCCGCAGGTGGGGCAGGGTGTGCTCAAGGTGGCGTAGTCACCCGGTATGGTATCGCGGTCATATTCTTTGGCCTTTTTCACAATGCGCTCAGTCATGTCGGCAATTTGGCGCATGAAGTCTTCGCGGCTGAGCTTGCCATGTTCCATTTGCGAGAGCTTGTATTCCCAATCACCTGTGAGTTCGGGCTTGGACAACTCTTCCACACCCAAGCCGCGCAACAAAGTCATCAACTGGAACGCTTTGGCGGTTGGAATCATTTCGCGGCCATCGCGCAAAATGTATTTCTCATTGATCAAGCCCTCAATGATGGCAGCGCGCGTGGCAGGTGTGCCCAAACCTTTTTCTTGCATGGCTTCGCGCAGCTCGTCGTCGTCCACCATCTTGCCGGCACCTTCCATGGCCCCCAACAAAGTCGCTTCTGAATAGCGTGCGGGTGGCCTTGTTTTGAGGGGCTTGCTTTCAACCGAGCCCACACCCACTTGCTCACCTGGCGCCACGGCCACCAAGTTTTGACCTTTGTCACCTTCTTTGGCATCGTCCACTTCGTCGGCCGCTTCTTTGCCATAGATGGCCAACCAACCGGGCTTGACCAAAACCTTGCCCTCGGTTTTAAAGCTGTGACCGGCTGCCGTGCTGATGCGCGTGGTCACCATGTACTCGGCACTGGGGAAAAACACCGCCATGAAGCGGCGCACCACCAAGTCGTACAGTTTTTGTTCCGCATCAGACAAGCCTGAAGGGGCCTGCAAGGTGGGGATGATCGCAAAGTGATCACTGACCTTGGCGTTGTCAAAAATGCGCTTAGAGGGCTTGATATAGCCGTTGTTGAGGGCCGTGAGGGCGTGCGGTGCCAAATGCTTCATGCCGCTGTCTGCCAACATGTTGAAGGTGTCCTTGGCCACCGGCAAATAATCTTCGGGCAAGGCCCTTGAATCGGTACGCGGGTAGGTCAGTGCTTTGTGCCGCTCGTACAAAGACTGCGCCAGCGACAAGGTGGTTTTGGCAGAGAAGCCGAATTTACCGTTGGCCTCTCGCTGCAAAGACGTCAAATCAAACAACAGGGGGCTGGCCTGCGTGGTGGGCTTGGCTTCTTCTGTGACGGTGGCTTTGGCTCCTTTAACGGCCTTCACAATGGCATCGGCCTCTGCTGCAGTCCAAACACGATCGGCTTTTTTCTCGACATCTTCAGCGTCTTTTTTCCACGCCGTGTTGAACCACTTGCCAGGGTAGGTGCCCGCCGCCGCATCAAACTGCGCGTGCACTTCCCAATAGTCGCGGCTGATGAACTTGCGAATTTGCTCTTCGCGCTCGACCACCACCGCCAAAGTAGGCGTTTGCACACGGCCCACGGTGGTTAAGAAAAAGCCACCATCGCGTGAATTGAAAGCCGTCATGGCGCGCGTGCCATTGATGCCCACCAGCCAATCGGCTTCAGAGCGACTGCGCGCTGCATCGGCCAAGCCTTGCATTTGTTGGTTAGAGCGAAGCTTGTCAAAGCCATCGCGAATGGCTTGCGGCGTCATGCTCTGCAACCACAGGCGCTGCACGGGTTTGCCTAAGGGAATGGTCTGACCCGCCTTTTGCGAACCTGCATATTGTTCAATCAACCGAAAGATGAGTTCGCCCTCGCGCCCCGCATCGCAGGCGTTGATCAAGGCCCCCACGTCTTTGCGCTTGGCTTGCTTCACCACCGCATTCAGGCGCGTTTTGGTTTTGTCGACAGGCTTGAGGTCGAAGTAGGGCGGAATAACGGGCAAATGGGCAAAGCTCCACTTGCCGCGTTTCACGTCAAATTTTTCAGGCGCCTGAATTTCCACCAAGTGGCCGACGGCGCTGGTGACCACATAGGTTTCACTCTCAAAGTGGTCCTCGTGTTTCTCAAACTTACCCGCGATCGGCGTCAAAGCACGCACGATGTCTTGAGCCACTGAAGGCTTCTCTGCAATTACCAATGTTTTCATCTCATACAATCCGGTCTCGCGTGCGCGCATGCGCACGTGTACACACACGGGCACGCGCACACGCGCGCCCACATGTTTTCACAATAACAAATTTTTCACGCCGTGGTCAAAAAAAATCTCAGGTTGACAAAATCGACTTTAAAGCCCACCGCCAAGCCCCATGCTAAGTCATCGGCTTCAGCTGCTGCCGGCCGTCGGGTTCAGGTGCGTCGCTCAGGCGTCCACGGTAAAGGCGTCTTTGCGCTGCTAGACATCGCAGAAGGCGAGACCTTGTATGAGTATGTGGGTGAGGTCATCAGCTGGGATGAGGCGCAAGACCGACACCCGCACGACCCCTCCGACCCCAATCACACTTTTTATTTCCATGTGAACGAAGACAAGGTGATTGACGCCCTGCACGGCGGCAACTCTTCAAGGTGGATCAATCACAGCTGCAACCCCAACTGCGAAGCCGATGAAGAGAACGACCGAATCTTCATCAAGGCCCTGCGCAACATCAAGGCGGGTGAAGAGCTCAATTACGACTATGGCTTGATCATTGACGAGCCTTACACGCCCAAGCTCAAGGCAGAATACCCTTGCTGGTGTGGCAGTGCCAATTGCCGCAAAACATTGCTAGCGCCCAAACGCCGCCCCGCAACACCTAAAATTCCCAGTCAAATCAAAAAGATTGAAAAGAAAATCAAGAAGCTCAAAAAAGAGCTGAAGGTGGCCAAGCAAACATCGGTCTGATTGACACATAACTGAATTGAGGTGACCTTGAAACTTGGGGCTCCGCATCAACGATGGCCCGCGGAAGCCATCTGGCAGTCCGTGGTACCACAATGGCCTGGATTCAGCATTGAGATCCTGCCCGAGATTGATTCCAGCAACAGCGAGCTGATGCGGCGCGCCCGACAAGGTCGCCACGATCCTATTTTGTTGCTTGCAGAGCGCCAATCGGCAGGTCGTGGACGTCAAGGGCGAACTTGGGTTGGCGAGCCAGGGCATGCACTCACATTTTCCATCGGCTTGCCCTACCAACCCAGGAATTGGTCTGGTCTTTCCCTGGCCGTCGGGCTTAGCTTGGCCGAGTCCTTGGGCGAACACATCCAACTCAAGTGGCCCAATGACTTGTGGTGCCATCAAAGAAAGCTCGGTGGCATCTTGATTGAAGTGGCCAGCCAAGGCGATCAAAGCTATGCCGTGATCGGCGTAGGCTTGAACATCCAACTGCCCGCCAGCCAAGACCTCCGAACGCCCGCTGCAGCCCTTTCTGAGTTTTGGCCAGGGGTTAGCGCACCCCTGGCCTTAGAACGCGTTGTCAAGCCCTTGCTAGACGCATTGAGAAGTTTTGAAGCAAGCGGGTTCAGCCCCTTACAAGAACGCTTCCATGCGCGCGACGCTCTTTGCGGTTTGAACATCACAACCAGCGATGGCTTGGAGGGTTTGTATGCCGGCTTAGACAGCTTGGGGGCCTTGCAAATTGACACGCTCAAAGCTCGAGTGAAAGTCAGTAGCGCAGAAGTGAGTGTTCGGCCAAAATGAAACACCTGAAGTTGCGCTGGCTGATTCTGGCCTTGATGCTGTCAAATGCGCTGCTGTATGGTTGGCGCGAAGGCCTCTTTGAAGCTTGGGGTTTTGCGCCTGAAAGTGCGCGTGAGCCCTCACGAACTTTGCAACAGATCCAGCCCGACAACGTGGTCATCACAAGGAAAATCTCATGAGCTTGAAACTTTATTTTTCACCAGGTGCTTGTTCATTTGTGCCCCATTGCATGTTGCAACGGGCGGGTGCCGAATACGAGCCCATCATGGTCAAATTGCACAAAGGTGAGCAACACGAAGGCGCCTACAGGGCACTCAATCCCCGCGGTCAAGTTCCGGTGCTGGTTGACGATGGACAGGTGGTCACACAGATATTAGCCATCGTTTTGTACCTCGATCAAAAGTTTCCTGCAGCGCAGTTTTTGCCCATACCGCCCTTGGCTCGGGCCAAGGCCATTGAAACTTTGGCCTGGATGAACAACACGGCTCATCCCACCTTCACGCACATCTTCATGCCGCAAAAGTTCAGCGACCAAGCAGACGTTCAAGCCAACTTGAAAGCGTTCAACACGCTGACTTACAAAGGCTTGCTGTCTGAGTTAGAAAGTTTCGTGAGCGCCAAACCACCTTCTGCATGGTTATCGGGCGATCAACTCGGGCCCTTAGATGCCTATGCACTGACACTCACCCGATGGGGCTCTATGGCTGGCATCGATCCAAGCACTTACGCTTTATTGTGGGCACACGTTCAAAGGGTGGCGGCTGACCAGGCTGTCGGTGTGATCATCGAGCGTGAGCGGCTTCAGTTGAACTTGTTCAAAGGCTAAGCTCTTTTGGCTTTTTGAAAATAGTCAGCGCGAAAAGCGAATGGTGAAACAAGCGCCGGGAGGCGTCTGCCCAGGGTGTGCCATTTCAACCGTGACGGTGGCGCCATGGCGCTTTGCAATTTCTCGCACAATGGGCAAGCCCAAGCCAGAGCCATCTACATTGGTTCCTAAAGCTCGATAAAAGGGCTCAAACACCCGCTCTCTTTCGGCTGCACTGATGCCAGGGCCGTTGTCTTCCACTTGCACGGCCAAGGCTTGGCTGTAGGGGTCAACCAAAAGGCGCACTGTAATGACACCTATTCGCTCATGGGTGCTGGGGGTGTAATGAATCGCGTTGTCAACCAAGTTTCGAATCATCTCTTTGAGCAGCGTCGGGTTACCTTGCAAGGTCAAAAATCGACGTTTTTTATCAGTGTCGACGCCGTCATAACCCAGGTCCAGCCCCTTTTCCATGGCGTGTGGCAATGAGTCGTTGAGCACCTCGCTGATCAAGGCCGCCATGTCACACGGTTGCAAATCGATTGAACCTGCGCCTTCTGCCCGAGCCAATGACAACAGTTGATTGACGGTGTGCGTGGCTTGGACACTCGCACGACCAATTTGCTGGAGCGACTGTTTTAACTCTTCTTCGCCAGCCTCTTTTCTTTGCGCCAAGTCAGCTTGCATGCGCAAACCAGCAAGGGGTGTTTTCAATTGGTGGGCAGCGTCGGCTAAAAATCTTTTTTGAGTGCCTATCGAGTCCTTTAATCGACCCAACAAATCATTGACGGAAGACACCAAGGGGGCCACCTCCAATGGCACAGTTTTTTCATCCAAAGGACTCAGGTCATCGGATTTTCTAGCGCGTATGCGCTCTTCCAATTCCGACAGCGGTTTGATGCCGCGGACCAAGGCCAACCAAACCAGCAAAACAGCCAGAGGCAAAATTGCAAACTGAGGCAGCATGACGCCTTTGATAATTTCAGTGGCCAAGACTGATCTTTTCTCGCGGGTTTCAGCCACTTGAACAAGGACAGAACCTAATTCTGAGGTCGATTTTTCAGAGCTTAACTGTACCCAGGTGTAGGCCACTCGAACCTCGAGGCTGCGCATTTCATCGTCGCGAATTTTGACATCGTAGCTGCCCAGTTTTTCCTCGTCTTGAGGTAGCGGCAAATCGCGATCGCCACCGAGCAGCTCACCTTTGGGGCCAATGACTTGGTAGTACACCAAGTCGGCATCATCGGCGCGCAGCAATTCGCTGGCGGGCTGGGGTAAGTTAAATTGAACGCGTTGTTGATCGGGGCTTAACTTGACCAACTGCGCAAGCGCTTGAACGTTGTAGACCAAAGCGCGGTCAAAAGGTTTGTTGGCAAGCCCCTGCGCCACCAACCAAGTGAGCGCCAAACTCACCGGCCACAACAACAGAAGTGGGGTGAGCATCCAATCCAAAATTTCGCCAAACAACGAGCGTTGCTCGCGGCGAAAAAAAGACACTTGCCAATTTTTACGGCTCATTCACCCGCGGTGTTCACGGCACCGTTATCCTGGAATTTTTTCAAGGCAATAACCCAGTCCCCGCACGGTTGCAATGCGAATAGGACCCTTTTCAATTTTCTTGCGCAAGCGATGGATGTAAACCTCGATGGCGTTGTTACTGACCTCTTCGCCCCACTCGCACAATCGTTCGACCAACTGGTCTTTGCTGACCAATCGTCCCGCGCGCTGCAACAAGACTTCTAGCAAGCCCAATTCACGCGCCGACAACTCGACCATCTTGCCGTCAATGGTGGCCACACGACCTGATTGGTCATAGATCAGGGGCCCATGTTTGATTTGTGAACTGGCCCCACCCATACCGCGGCGAGTCAGTGCTCGCACGCGCGCTTCAAGTTCTTGCAAGCTAAAGGGCTTGGCCATGTAATCGTCTGCGCCGTAGTCCAAACCTTTGACGCGCTCTTCCACGCTGTCGGCTGCCGTGAGAATCAAAACGGGTAGCGTAGAACCCCGTGAGCGCAACTTTTTCAAAACCTCTAAGCCGTGCATTTTGGGCAAGCCTAAATCTAAAATGAGCAAATCAAATTCGCTGTTGGTCATGAGGGCGGCATCGGCCTCTGAACCGCTGGCCACATGGTCCACTGCGGCGCCGCTGCTGCGCAAGGTTCTCAACAAGCCATCGGCCAATACCTGATCGTCTTCTGCAATCAAAATACGCATTTTCGTCTCCTGCTTTTGCCATTGAGCGGCTTTGCGAGGCCCTGTGAGGGTCAGGTGCAAATTTTAGGCGACTCTGGGTCTTTGCAGTCATATCTTTCTTCATGCGCTTGGTTTGCTTTCGTGCACCTTTGTCCCGCAGGCAAACGCTTCACATGCAATAGGCTTCTAACCCAAGCGCGACGACCGTTGCAATTTCGTTCCCCACAGACGCCTTGAACTCGTCTTCCGCCTGTGCCACCGCCATTTGAAATGCGGCCAACCAAGCCAGGCCCGCCTCGGTGAACACGACCTGCCGGGCTCTGCCATCTCGAGAGTCGCTGGCTCTTTTAACCAAGCCCCAAGCTTCGCATTGGTTCACCAAATTGCCCATGGCTTGCTTGCTCATGCCGGCCGCTTGCGCCAGTTCTGTCAGCCTTGAACCCTGCAGCGACAAATGGCGCGTGATGTGAATGTGCGCTGCACTGATTTGATCTCTGGCCGCCAAATTGGAAAGCGCCAATGGCACTTGGTCGTTGTTGGCCATCAGGCTCAAAACGCGCGCATCAAATCTGCGCATCGCATGACCCAATAGGCGACCCAAATGGGTCTCGCGCCAGCGGTCGTCCCAAACGCCCGCCAGCGCATCTTTGGACTCTAAATTCGACGCTGAACTGTCATTGACTGGCATTTGCTAATAGTAAAGCAAACTGACTAAAAAATCTATTTACTGCTTTAGACAATGCCGTTACAGTACTGTTCAAGCATCCAGTCTTTGATCAACATTCTGAATGCAAAATTTTTAACCCGTTGATTCTCAAGGAGATTTTCATGAGCGAGCAAAACAGCGACAGAACCAAAGCC
>Ga0214921_10003247_pt1 | contig 25155 bp, 24 predicted proteins | sample LL1505_MetaG_FD_177992 | JGI IMG/M metagenome (GOLD analysis project Ga0214921, IMG submission 177992) | Freshwater microbial communities from Lake Lanier, Atlanta, Georgia, United States - LL-1505 | ecosystem: Environmental > Aquatic > Freshwater > Lake | place: USA: Georgia | collected...
AGAAGTGTGAGAAGGTGTTGGAGGAAGAATCTACTGAATAATTTTATATAAATCAATATAATTTATTTATAATAATCAATATAAATTATTAATAATAATCAAAATAAATTATTAATAATAATCAAAAATAAATAATGCAATATTATGAAGTAATAATATAATAATAAGATAAATAATGATAATTGAGTTAAAAGACATAAAATATAAATTCATATCAAAAGTATTTATTAAAACATTATGCAAATATTATAAAGAATATAAATAAATTATTATATTTATAGGTCAATTTGATATTTTTATAAATTTTACATATAAAAATGTAAAATTTATAGGTTATTTATATTTATAAAAAAAATATTAAAAATAAATAAAATTTATGTATATTTTTGAATAATTTTATGTGAAAATGTGGTATGTATGATAAAAAAAAAAATATTTTTATATATATTTTTTAAATTTAACAAGTATCATAAATACATTATATTAAATGAATCAACTATTTTGAAAAAAAACATTAAATTTTAATTAAATCTATCAGATTAATATAATTATTAATGAATATGATTAAAAGGTTAGTGAAATGTAAATTGGGTTAGTCAGCTAAAAAATAATAATTAATTATTGATTATCTGTATCAGGATTATTATTAATTTTCCAACATTTAATAATAGACCTAAAATTATTATATCTATCACAGAAATAAGGTCTGAAGAAGGTATTAGTTTCAATAAAATTAACAAAATATGATTTATTATATTTTTGTTTTTGTGCTTTAGTGAAATTTAGATATATATCATTATTTTTAAATAGGTCATAAATATCTCTAACTTTTAAAATGTCTTCTTTATTATTAGTCCAGAAGAAATTTTCTTTAAACCATGTAATAATTTGACAAGATAATTCAAGATATTGGTTAGTTCTTTCTTGAATAGTTTTAGGTATTTTAAAAATAAAATTATTATTAGTATAATTTTTATGTTTATCTAATAATATTTTAATTAATGCGAATTTATGTTTATGTTGCCATTCAGAAGTTTTATATGTTAAATCTGCTTTATATATATAATTTGTATCATCTAAAATATTATCATCAGTAGTGAATTTAGATTTAAAATTTATATCTATAATTCTACGAATATCAGCGTCTGATGGTTCTTCAGACAATAAAGGTTTTTGATTACATTCTACAATCATAGTTAAATTTAATTCTTTTTGTGTATTAGATTCATAATGATTTCTACAAGAAAATAATCCACCTCCTGTTAACTCTTTTATTATATTATTTTCAAATTTTTTAGTGGAGGTTGGTTCTCTAAAAATTACTAATCTTTTTTTATGTAAATTTGCTTTTTCTGGATTAGAACCTGTTCTAGCTGCTTCAAATAATATAGAATTATTTCCTAACAATGCATAATTTCCTAAACCTAATAATAGTAAATCGTGAAGTAGCCCTTTTCCATTACCGCCATTGCCTTGCGCTATTATAAATTTTTCCAAACATCTTCCATCTAAACTGGTAGATAAAATTTGTAAATATAATTCTTTTTCATCTTCATGTGGAAATATTAAATTTATAAGATGATTAATAGTAGTTAGTTCTTCCTCAGTAGGTTCTCTCCAATCATATCCAGTTGTAGTAGTAATATAATCATCATAATTATAATTTCTAAATTGTTGTTCTTTCATATCATAAACAATATCATTAAAACCTAATAACCACCATTTATCATCAAATTTAATGTCATCTCTATCACCATATTCTTTATATGTTTCAATAATTTCTTTTTTAATAGACATATTTTTTAATTTTTCAATATTTTTTTTTAATAAATTAAATTCTTTAGAATTCCAATAAACATTAATTAAAATGAATTTTAAGAATTCATATAATTCAGTATTAATATATTTTTTTAATAATATATCATTTTTTTCCCAATATTTATCATTAAAACAAAAAAGTGTATATTTATTATCTTCTTTTAAATAAATAAATTTATGACTAGCTAATAATTTTATATATTGTGCGAGGTCCGTAGGTCCTAATTCAAAAGTATTTTTATTCATAATTTCAATAAATTTAGGTTCATTATCTTGTTTTGCATAATAATAGATAGTAGCAACAGTAAAACCTGTTTTATTTTCTTTTCTTGTGAATGACAGATATTTTATTTTTGAAGCTTCATAACCATTATAATTACTACCTTTAGATGAATAATAATCATATAATTGGAAAGCTAAATCAGATTCACCAAAAATGTTATAAATAGCCATACCGATATGAATCCAATAAGAATATTCTTCAAATCTTTTTTGATGATAACATTCATCAAAGATTTTTTTATAAAAATCAGGTTCATGTAAAACAGAAGTTAATATAAATTCTTTATTTTTATAGTTTATATTATTATTTTTAGATAATTTAACATTTTGATTCAAATTTGTTTCTTTAAAATAAATAACTTGATTATTTGACAATATATTCTCTTCATTAACAATATTATTTAATTTTATTTTTTTTTTATTAATAGATATATCATTATAATAATTTATTAAGTAATCATTAATATCTTTACTATCTGATGGGATATAATTTATTATAAAATCTATCATACAACCTTTTTTTATGATATGAATACCTTTATCATTAGATTTTCCTTTACTTTGATGAGGACATCTATAAAAATGTTCACTATATATAGTTGTATCTATACAAGATTTATTATTTATAACAAATTCATCATTATATTTTGTTAATAAATGGGAATGAATTTTTTTTAAATTTTCACAAGATAAATTCCATTTTGGGATACTATAATGATATGAACCTTTTTTATAATTATTTTCTGTATATAATATATCATCATAAGATAATTCTAATGAATAATTATCTTTAACAAATGATATTAACATATCTATAAAATTATCAATTCCTTTAGTATAATTATCTATATCGCCAAAAAATATATATTGTTCATTTTTATGAATTCTAAAATGATAATGATTATCATTATATAATTCTTTACATAATTTAGTTTTACTAGTGAATATTATTTGATTATTATTAATAAATTCTTGTGTAGCCAAACTATAATTCGATACACTATATATTATATATTTTATGCCATTTCTGTCATTTTTTACCCCTAATTTCATAATAATAATATATTATTATCTTTCTTTATAGTACTTTTTATATTAGGGGTGTTTTTTGGCAGAAATGGCAGATTTTTTATCTGTTTTTTTTTTAATAGTTATTATACTATTTTTTTATATTTAAAAAAAAAAATAAATAATAATGCTTTTAGAACAAAAAAACAAACTAAATTATTTTTTTGATTCAAAAAAATTTATGAATAAAATAAATATTTATATACTAATAATAATCAATACAAACATAATATATAGTATCACGACATGGGATATTATTATTTTTAACGACAACTCTTTTAGGAATGATATCATAATTCATATCTTTGAATAAATTTTTAATAATAGATAAATGTTTTCTTTTGATATTATTTTTACAGAAACAAGTCCATGATGAACAACTTGGGATAAAGTCCCAAGTTCTAGATTAAAAAGCGATGCTTTTTAATGAACAAACGAAATATTTTTTAATTTCTTTTTCTAAAGATAATATAGAATTTTGTTTATCAAAATCATTATCTAATTTATGTAAGAAGAAAGTATTATTAACATCATCAATATTAAGAATATTTAATCTTTCATCATAAAATAAAATAGCTTTAGAATGCATAATAATATAAACACCAACCCTTTATAATAAAATTTATATTATGATATCCCTGATATTAAAAAAATAGATAATGGTATTGCTGAAAGATTAAAAATAATTAAATATAAATTTAAATTTATTAATGAACCTAAAAATATTTATGAAGAAATGAATAATAAAATAATACAATTAGAAAAAGATATTTTAGAATTAAATAATAATATAAAATTATTAAATGAAAAACAAAAAAATGAATTATTAATAGAAAAACATAAAAATGAATTAAAACAAAAAGATATTGAAATATTAGAATATAAATTAAAATTATTAAAAAAATAATAATATATCCACATTATGAATTATGATTTAGATAAATTAAAATTATTAATAAAATATTGAATTTAATTAATATTATATGTTTATATATAAAGGTTATGAATTATGATTTATATAAATATTGAATAAAATAATAATGTTTTTTAATTAGTGATAATATTTAATTAATATTATGTATCTATCCAAATTTTAGTCAATTTGATATTTTTTTTAAATTAATAAATTTATATATATGTTATTATTATAATTAGCTCGTCATAAGCGTGCGTGTAAACTGAATAATTAGATTTATAATATTATTATAAGTTGAATACTTATTTGAGATAGGACATTAATAAATTATATTGATATAAAACTTGATTTATATTTTAAATATTTTTGAATAATTTTATGTAAAATTGTGATAATATAGTATAAATAAGAACTCAAAGATGAAAAACAATATAATTGTACTAAATGTAATATTTCTATAGATAGAGATATAAATGGATGTAAAAATATTATGATAAAAAGTCTAATGATAAAATAGTATCATTAGATATCGGCTAGTTATTGGTCGTGAGAGCTTGAAGGATTTAAATTGTTAGTTTTGATTATTAGTTATTTATAGCTAATAAATTGAAATGATAATAATTAAAATTCTATCTATTTCTTTACATCATTGTAAAGAAATATCAAGTTTTAAATAACGGTATAATACATAAAAAAAAATTTATTGTGTATAAAAAATTTTGATTAAATTGAATAATTCTACCATAAACACCCCCGTGATAAAAAAAAATTGAAATATTATATTATATTATTACTATACTTTTTAATAAGTTCTTGTACCGTAGCCATTTAGCTGTTGCCAAATAGCAAGGATAAGATTAGAACGTTCTTTTGGATTAATAAACTAATAAATAAATATGAACAATTTGGATTAATTATCTAAATATATTTGTTATTCAATTTTTATAATATATAAAAAAAATTGAAATATATTATATATACACATTTCAATTAATATGTACAATTACCGTAGCCATTTTGGCTCAAGGAGTTCTAGTGAGTGTCCTTACCCTCTTAAAGATGGAGAACCTACCACCACGCCAACCCTTACTTTTGCGTAGGTGTGTGAATGGGTGTCAGTCTAGTTTCCCTGAAAACATACCATCACCTGGAGAAACAATGTGTGAACATTGCAAGGCTGCTAGGGACGAGCTACCGGAATATATTATTGATTATACCGAATCAATTAAAACGTTAGTACAAGCTAAGGAGCTTTTATATCCAGTAATATCTATTCGTTTTATATCAGGCAAAACATTACGAATTCATATTAATTCCAATGAGATATATATAGAGTTTAAAATATGGCTATTAAAATGGATTATTTTTACCAATAAAGAGAAAAGTTTCAACAATGATTTAGATTTAGTTATGGACACTACTTCAATAAGAGATCCTACGGGTTTACTCACTATTAGCGAGATATTACACTTTGAACAATCTACAACAGATGTGACTTTAACTTGCATATTAAGAGTGTATGATAAGATGATTACTGCACAATGTACTTGCGAAAATCATGGTTTTGATAATAATCTATTGAGAGAAAGAGCCTTGAACATAAGGTGTATGGGTGAATTATGTTGTGAACATGGAGGTGGTATATTAATACCAAAAGATTTAAATCCTTTTGAATTACCGGATGATATTCCATCAATATATATAGAAAACTTTACCGACATAGATTGGGTTGACTTTAAAAAAAAAGTTACCAAAGTTATTGGAGAATATATTGAATATTTAAACATGGATGACACCACTGTTTATAATTTAGAGAAATCATTATATGAAATGAACAATATTTCACCTAATGGGGAACAATATTTCACAGGATTAAATACAAACGAAGAAAAGTATTTATTCAATAAATCGTTAGAATTCAGGCGAGAATATTTATCAGATGAATTATATGATAAAGTATTCAGGCGAGGATATTTATTATATTATAAAGGATATGATTATACATATGGTCATCATATTTTTTAGTATCTTTATAATCTGAATTATCTATAATATCTATTAATTCTTGTATATTTATTTTAAATAATTCTTTTTATCTTTTTTAAATTTTAGGAATAAATGCTTATTCATTTTTAAGAAATGAAAAAAGGGTATTTTTTCTGAGTACAATAATAATTTTATTTATTTTTTCCGCTAGTAGATAAATATAGTAGTTTTTATTCTAATTATGATTAATGAGTAATGCAAAGTATTGCAATATATTATTGCAAAAAGACGGATCTTATAATATATTAGCATCAAATGGTGTTTATCAAATCGGATTTTTGAAAACCATATATATATATATATATATCTAAAGATAGTGATAATACATGGTCTTTAATTGATTTAACTTCATTGAATATTGATTATATCGAAGAAATGAGTAAACATAATATTGTAATTAGTGATTCCAGCCAATATATAACTATAATATTAAATAATATTAATATTATTTATTCACATGATTATGGCGTAACATGGTCAATGCAAAATATAAATTTTAAAATAAAATGGACATTAATAGGTATGTCATCCTCTGGACAATATCAAACAGCATTAACAGATGGAGAAGGAATATATTATACAAGTAACTATGGTACTATTTAGAATAATATTCCCGATTACATGATAAATATATCATTTAAAGACATATTTTTATCATCAACCGGTCAATATTAAATTATTATTGATGATAATAATAATATATATACTTCTTCTAATTATGGAGTAAATTTCATAATATCATCATTACAATTTGATGGCACATTTATTAGTATTAATGGTACTGATAATTATCAAGTAATTAATACAGATAGCCACATTTACTATACACAAAATAATGGTATAGAATGGAAAACAATATCACCTTCAATGTATATAAATTATAATTATTTACTATACACAAAATAATGGTATAGAATGGAAAACAATATCACCTTCAATGTATATAAATTATAATTATTTATATGCTATTGATAATAATACTAATAATATACTTGTATCAAATAATTATGGTCAAGATTGGAATAATATTACAAATAATTTAATAAATGATACTTTATTATTTAAAAATATATGTTATTTAACTTTTTCTAATATTATTAATACAGAAAAAACTATTATTTCTAGTACATTATTTACAGCGTCATCATCTTCTGGCGATCCTCACATTTGTACATTAAATTATGAAAAATATACATTAGTAAGAATACATAAAATATAAATTAATTATGTAAATATTATAATTATATATCTAAATAATATTATTATTTAGATAATTAATCACTTAAGTCATTTAATTCATTTAATTCAAATTCATTTAGTTCTAATTTATTTAATTTTTTTAGTAATGTTTTATATGTATTATTATAAATGAATTGTTTAATTTTATCTAATTTATGATGTTTATAATTAGAAAATCCATAAATTGGGGCACCATCATTAACATCTTTCATAAATTGAAATAAATTTTTATTTTTTAATGTTTCCTCAATATTATTATCATTAATATAACTTTCAATATTACCTAAATGATTATTTAATAAATCATATAAAACATAATCTTTAGATTCAACTTGAAATTTATTACCATTAAAAATATAAGCTAAATTATCTTTCATATTAGTAATAAAAACATTTTTATACTGAGGACGTTTATCATTAAAATGTACTAATTTAATACTTTCTTCAATAGATAATCTGACTTGACTTAATATTTTATCCATTTCTTTCTTAGATAATAATTCAGATAAATTTTCAAACTCTCTTTAAAATTTCTTTCCAATAATATCAATTATTTATATTATTAATATTATTTTGAGTATTATTATTAATATTATTTATATTATTTTGTGTATTAATTTTTTTAATTGTCTTAGGAGATATTTTATTAGATTGTAATAAAATATTAATTTTATTTTTAAGTTCATTAATTTCTTGTTTTAATAATTCATTATCATTTTTATTATTATTAATTTTATTATTATTAATTTTACATATTTTTTCATGTGTCCATCTTGTTTGTTTATGTTTATATATTTTATTGCAATATCTACAGTCATATTTATTATTTTCTTTACATATTTCCTTATTTTCATCCTTACTTATAACATTACTTTCCTTACTTATATCATTACTTTTATTAATAGTTTCAATTTTATGAAATTTTTTTGTTATGATTACATAAACTATGTTGGGATGCATAGAATTTATTACACTGATTACAAAAATAATCAGTTTTAATATCACTTTTTTTAACTTTATTAGTCATATATATATTATTAGATAAGTAGTCTTTAATTGTTTTTAAAAAGTTAAAAAAAGTTAAAATTATTTTTATAAAAAAGTACAGAGAGAGAGATTATATTTAAAAAAAATTATAATATAAAAAATAATTCTAAAATTAAAATAATTTTTAATAATTATTTGTTAATAATATTATCTAAATTATTATTTTTAATTGTAAAGAATTCAATGGATTCTACATCGTGTAGAATCCTTATGCTAAATCTATTATTATTTTAGTATATTTTAAATTTGTTGTAAAATGATCACCATTTAATTTATATCTATAGGAATTTAATACATAATGAACAACATATGATGTCTTTAACATCATATGTTCTTGATTCAAATGCTTTGCCTTTGAATGAACAACTAAATAAAAAAAGCTTAAGCATTTTTTATATATAAACTTGGATTAATAAATTAAATGTCGCTAGTGTAGGTTTATATTATATTTATTTTATAGTTAATTAATTTATTATTATTATTAAACATAAAAATTTTTATAATAATTATAGATTTTTATTTTGTCTCTTCATATATACAAATAGTATATTATCATCATTTATATAATGATTGGTTAGAACATATAATTAAAAAAAATATTAGCTAATATTTTAATATTTAGTATATAAATTTTTAATTTTGATTTTTTATCAAATCTTAAAAAATATAAATATTATATTATTAAAAAAATTGAAATATTATATTTTTAATATATGCTATAATAATCATTTAATATGTCATGTTTGATGTCTTTTTTATGTCAGGTAAATGGTTGTGTTCTTTTGCAAAGCAACCAACCTATACATATTTAGAAATTAAACAAATATTTAGTAAATTTACGTTCCAAACAAATTTCAAAATAATACATGGAACTCAAACTATTTTTACAGATATAGATGATTTAGATTATAAAACAATTACGTTAGAATCAAATTTAACTATAATATTATTATCATATGATAAGAAATTTTTTAAGGATTTAATAAAGAATCCTCATGATACTTTAGAAAATGCAAGTGATGAATTACTAAATGACCCAGAAATTATAAAACTAGCATGTAAATATCATCCTTGTGTATTAAGGTTCGCGAGTCCTGAGATACAAAAAAATATAGATGTTGTATCTTTCGTATGCGAACATTATGGACTAGCATTAGAATATGCTAGCGATGAATTAAGAAGTAATCCTAAGATCGTGTCTATTGCATGCAAACATGATGGACAAGCATTAGAGTACGCGATCGATGAATTAAGAGGTGATCCTGAAATTGTGTCTATTGCATGTTATCAAGATGGACTTGCATTAGAGTATGCTAGTAATGAATTACAAGATAACGATGAAATAGTTAAAATTGCAGTTAAATCAGATTCATCTGCAATTCGATTTGCTAGTTACAGAATATTTCCTGATAAAGATTATTTCTACTTTTGACTTATCAATAACATGTTATCTTAACAATGTATAATAGAGCTAAATTTCATAGATATTAAACACAATGTATGTTAGGTGCTATGAAAATTTATAATAATTTTTTTATTACTATTGAATACATAAGTGAATCCATCTTTATTATTTAAATTTAAATTTTAAATGACATCTTTTATATCTTTATAATCAAATATTACCGAAACAAAAACATGTAAACATCTAAATAATAAAATTCTAAAATTTAAATAATTTATTAAATAAATTATATATAATTATATGAATAAAAGTTTGTATGAAGATAAACATCCTACTACATCATTAAAAGGCACTGGATATGCTAATAAAGAAAAAGCATTATATACAATAAAATTAATTGAAAATTTTGATTTAACTTATCAAAAACAGGTTATTTTAACAATGTATAATAGAGCTAAATTTCATAAATATCAAACACAAGGTATGTTAGATGCTATGAAAATTTATAAAAAATGGTTGAAAAAATATAAAATAAAAACATAAATAAATATAAATATTTTCAAAATAATAGTTATTTTTAACAGAAAATCAATAAAGTGTTTTATAATATTTAAATTTTAAATTAACTTTTATACTATTTATTAAAATTGTTGTATATAACAAATATTATCTACAAGGACGAATTGCTGCAGGATTGCGCCAAGGACCACCACCTCCGTCAATAACAGATTCAAATACATTGTATGGAGTTATCTTCCTAACTTTATTATTATGTCTTTTTGGTGTATAATATTCATAATATCTATTCATTTGAATATCATAATTAATTTTTTTATATTTTTTATATGATTCAATAATATTTATTAGAATTTTGTGTAAATCATTATGGATTTCCATATTACACTTAACACAAGAAAATGTTAAATTACTATTCCAATCAATATTTGATAAAATATTAATAAGTGGTACAGCATTACTTTCATCAACAATTACTTTATAATTAAGTTCAAGCTCACCTCTAGATACATTTATAATTAATGTATCAATTGGACCACTAAAAATTAATTCTTTAGTAAACCCATAATATAGAGTAATTATAGGCATAACAAATTCACGATATGTAAAAATATTTATAACACGAATATTTGTAAGCCAAAATTTTTCACGATGTTGAGCTTGATGGAACTCAAAAATTCTCTGTTTAATATCATTTATCTTTTGTTCATATTTTTTTTGTGTCCTTGAACCATTTTTTTTTAATTCATTTTTTTCTTCTAATAGTTGTTTATAAAAAATAATTCTATCGGCTTTCCATTTATTACTCATTGTAATAAAATAGTATGACAACACAAATATATTTATTATAAAGCATTAAAACTTTAATAATTCAATTTTTTTTATTATCAAATGTATAAACTTTATAATTTCAATTTATTATAAAAATATGATATTAATGCTTTAGTATCCATTATATTTTTATAATAAAATATTGTATCATCATATGATAATTTATTATTTATTATAAAATCTTTATTATTTATTATAAAATCTTTATTATTTATTGTGTGTAAATAATCAAAAAATAATACTTTTTCTATAAAATCTACTTTATCATTAAATTGTGTATAATAATTGATTATAACTATTATTATAAACATATTAAACAAATTACCAAATATTAATAAATATTGGATAATTGATTATATAATTAATAAATATTTTATCATATATATGTATCCCAAACATTATCTTGACTAACTCATATAAATTTAGAATTATCAAAAAATAATATTAATTTAAATATATGAGGAATATATTTTAAACACCCATATGTTATTTTATTATTATTATGTAAAAATAATATATTTATATTAGGAATGCTTCTAATACCTTCATTAGTTATATTTTTATTATTTTTTAATTCTAATACATGTATATTTCTAATATGTCTCAATCCAATATTAGTAATTTGTGTATTTTTATTTAGACTTAATTCATAAATATTAGGTATATATCTCAAACCATAATCAGTAATATTTGTATTATTATTTAGACTTAAATCATAAATATTAGGTATATATTTTAATCCATTATCTGTTATTTTATTATTTTTATCTAAATGTAATGTATTAATATTAGGAATATGTCTTAATCCATCATCTGTAATTTTATTATTTCTATTTAACATTAATGTATGAACATTAGGAATATATTGTAATCCTTTATCAGTTATTTTAGTATTATCATATAATTTTAAGGTATGAATATATTTCAAATAATTAAAAGATGATAACAAATTTGTATCAGCAGTTATTAATTTTAACTTATATTTTACATTTATGTAATAACATTTTATTAAAACTATATTTTTTTAAACATTTTCCACACATAATAATTTTAATATTATTATCACAATTTTTAATAAAATGTAAAGCTTCTTTCAAACTAATTTTATATTGTTCTTTATTTTTAATCCATTCATTATTTTTCATAATATTTTTAATACATTTATCTATATCTTCATTTAATATAGGAATAATATAATTAAATTTAATTTTATTTACATTACCTGTATTATATGTTTTAATTCTAAAATTTAAATTTTTAGTATAACCAACCTTATAAAATGTTTTATTATTAATTTTTTGTTTAATTATATAAATATATTTTCCACTTGGATAAACAATATGTGATTGACTATTTATTAATAAATTATTTTCATTTTTTAATGTTTTTATTTTATTATTTAATAAATGTATTTTATTCATTTCTTCTTTTGATGAAATATATTTACCAGTAGATGTAATATATGGCATAATTTCTTCTATATATTTTTTCATAAATTTTTTAGCTAATGGTTTTGTGCTTTTTGATAATACAAAAAATAAGCCGCTATTATTAATCATAATAAAATTTTTATTACTATTGAGGATGGGGGGTGTATATCCCCCCGTCCTTATTATGCTTTTATATTTTTTTATATATTTATTATCTAAATCTAAATTTTTAATGGCATCTTTTGGATCCTCATAACCAATAATTTTTAATAAATCTCTTAATTTAAACCAAATATTACCATCTATATCAAAAATAATTAATAATTGATTTTTTTTATAATTTAATATATTATTATATATATCTAAATAAAAACTATTACTCATTATAATAAATGAGATATTTTTTATATAAAAAAAAATATATAATATATAATATATAAAATGGATTATAAATTTACTTGTTCTAAATGTAATTATTATACAAATAAATCATCAGATTTTGTAAAACATCATAAAACACGTAAACATCTAAATAATAATAATAATATAATAGTAGTAAAAGAAAATATTTGTGATATTTGTGATATTCAATTTCTAAATCATTGGAATTATAAAATACATATGATTACAAATCATGCATCAATTGAAGAAAAACGTAAATATAAATATTATTGTGAATATTGCAATATTGTATTATTCTGTTCATTATATTATGATAAACATATTAGTAGTAAAAAACATAAAACAAATGTATTAGCAACAACAATTAATAATTTATCATAAATATTATAATTAATTTATAAATATAATAAATATAAACAATTATATTTATTAGAAAAAAATAAAATTAAATGGTGGTATGTTTAAAATCCCCCTTCCTAATACTAAAAACCATAATCAAAATTTGATTTATTACAAAATTTAAAATTTTTTTAACATTTTTATCTGATGAATATAAAAAAACAATGAATGATTGGTTAAATAATAATACAACCCATCCAAACTATACTGTTACTAAAAAATTAACCGAATTACCAAATATTAATAAAGATTGGATAATTGATTATATAATTAATAAATATTTTATCATATATATGTATCCCAAACATTATCTTGACTAACCCATATAAATTTAGAATTATCAAAAAATAATATTAATTTAAATATATGAGGAATATATTTTAAACAGCCATATGTTATTTTATTATTATTATGTAAAAATAATATATTTATATTAGGAATACTTCTAATACCTTCATTAGTTATATTTTTATTATTTTTTAATTCTAATATATGTATATTTCTAATATATCTCAATCCAACATTAGTAATTTGGGTATTTTTATTTAGACTTAATTCATAAATATTAGGTATATATCTCAAACCATAATCAGTAATATTTGTATTATTATTTAGATTTAAATCATAAATATGAGATATATATTTTAATCCATTATCTGTTATTTTATTATTTTTATCTAAATGTAATGTATTAATATTAGGAATATGTCTTAATCCATCATCTGTAATTTTATTATTTCTATTTAACATTAATGTATGAACATTAGGAATATATTGTAATCCTTTATCAGTTATTTTAGTATTATCATATAATTTTAAGGTATGAATATTTTTAATATGTTTTAATCCTAAATCACTAATTTTATTATTATCACTTAATTCTAAAGTATGAATATTTGATAAATATTTTAATCCTATATTAGTAATTTTGTTATTATCATTAATAGATAAAATTCTAATATTTTTTAAATATTTTAATCCGTCATTTGTAATAAACTCACTACATAGTTCTAATTTATTAATATTAGTTAAATATTTTAATCCTTCATTAGTTATATTATAATTATCATTTAATATAAATGTATGAATGTTTGATAAATGTCTTAATCCATTATCGGTAATTGTATAATTTTCATATAATTCTAAACTATGTAATTTAGATAAATATTTTAAGTCTTCATCAAATATATTTAACCCTCTTATTTTTAATGTATTAACATTAGATAAATATTTTAATCCTTCATTTGATATATTTTCATTAAAACTTAAATTTAATGTATGAATATTTGATAAACATTTTAATCCATTATTTGTAATTTTGTTATTCCAATGTAAATCTAATGTTTTAATATTTTTAATATGCATTAAACCCGCATCTGTAATATTATTATTATCATTAATATTTAAATTTTGTATATTAGGTATTAATTTCAATCCGTCATTTGTTATTTTTCTAGTATCTAATATTAATGTATGAATATGAGTTATATATTTCAAACCATTATTAGTTATTTTATCATTATTTTCTAAAATTAAATATTTTAATTGTTTGAAATTTTTTAAATTATTATCTGTAATTATATTATTATTTGGTAAACATAAATATGTTATTGATTTCAATAAATCATTATTTATATATTTATTAACACATAAAAACTCATATAAAAGAGAACTATCAAAATCTATTATTTTAGCAATTAAATTAATGTCTATAGATATCATTATTATAATATAATTTTATTTTTTTATATTATAATAATATAAAATTAAGTTGAACCTATTTAAAAAATAATAAGCTAATAAATTAATGAGTCTAAACATAATAAAATTATTAAATAGAAACTGGTATTTATCTAATGATGTTCATATAATTGATCCTGCTTTCTTTCCGGGATGTCATATTAATATGAGACTTATAATTGAAAAGAAAAACTTAAAACCTGATAATTATATGTTTGCATATATTAAAAATAATGTATGGATTGAATCAACTGATAAATATGCTAGATCGAAATTATTATTAAGTTCAGATTGGGTAGAAAATAATGTTCCTAAAATTATTGTTATGATGAAGAAAAAATCATTAACAAATAATAATATTATTGAATCAGAATTAAATGATGAATGCAATGATATTAATATTAACAAATTATATGATGTAGAACCAGCACCTCATGTTTTAACGTTAGAAGATCATGAAAAATTTAGAAATAATGATGGGAAAACATTTGAAATTGAGGTTAGAGGAAGTCGTAATCATAAAGAAAGTTTTTTTAAAGTGAAAGATGTAATGGAAGCTTTTCAATTACCATATTTAAATGATATTTTAACTCATAAAGATAAAGGATATGTTTACTATAAACATTATAAATATTTTACTATAATAAAAGATAAAAATAAAACAAAAAAAGAAATGTATTTAACATATGACGGAATTTTAAAAGTAATTAATTCTTCTAGATGTATTTTCACTTGTGACAATACAAATGTAATGAATATATGGATACATTCTATTATAAATATAAATAAACAATTATTTATATTGAATACAAATTCCGAAACTTTGAAACCTGGAATAGTTTATTGTATTACTTCTGAATTAGTTAATTATATTAAAATTGGTTATTGGCGTAAATCAATTAATTCACTTAAACACAGGTATGTAACTTATCTAGGTAATAATATGAATTTATTTTATGTTAATAGTTTAAATCCTTCAAAGCTTGAAAAAGAATGTCATAATTATTTTAATCATTATAAAATATCAAATGAATTATTTGATAAAAAATATTTAAATGAATATATAATTTTTCTAGAGAACACTAAATGATTTACTAATTCTTTTAATATATAGTAAATCATTTAAAGAAATATTAATTATATATATTAAATGAGTCTAAACATAATAAAATTATTAAATAAAATATGGTATTTATCTAATGAGGTTCATGTGATTGATCCTTCTTTCTTTCCTGGATGTCATATTAATTTAAGACTTATTATTGAAAAGAAAAACTTGAAACCAGATAATTATATGTTTGCATATATTAAAAATAATATATGGATAGAATCAACAGATAAATATGCAAGATCGAAATTATTATTAAGTTCAGATTGGGTTGAAAATAATGTTCCTAAAATTATTGTTATGATGAAGAAAAAATCATTAACAAATAATAATATTATTGAATCTGAATTAAATGATGAAAATAATATTAATGAATTATATGATGTAGAACCATCACCTCCTATTTTAGAATTATCTAATAATGAAAAATTTAGAAATAATAATGATGAAACATTTGAAATTGAGGTTAGAGGAAATCGTAATCATAAAGAAAGTTATTTTAAAGTGAAAGATTTAATGAAAGCATTTCAATTATTGCATCTTAATATAGTTTTATTAAATAAAGATAAAGGATATATTTATAATCAACATTATAAATATTTTACTATAGAAAAATTAATCCCGGGTGAAAAAATTAAGACTAAAAAAGAAATGTACTTGACATATATAGGTGTACTAAAAGTGTTATTCTCATCAAGAACAGGTAATGCAGAAAATTTTCAAAATTGGGCATCAGAAATTTTATTTACTGTTCAAATGGGAACTAAAGAAAATAAACTAAAATTATGTTCTAATATATTAGGTGTTGATGCAAAAGTTATTAAAGAAGTATTTAATACAGGCACTCATACATTACCATGTGTATATTTATTTACATTAGGTACAGTTAATAGTTTAAAAAAATCTATGAATTTATCTCAAGATTTAGATAATAATAGTATTATATGTAAATTTGGATTAACTAAAAATTTATCAAGAAGAACAGCAGAACATTTAACTAATTTTGAAAAAATTTCTAATAGTGATCTCAAATTAAAATATTATTCATATGTAGATCCATTATATATTACTAATGCAGAAAATGATATAAAATTATTAATGAAATCATTAAATGTCTATTTAGATTTTGAAAATTATAATGAGTTAATTATATTAAATAAAGATTTATTTAGTATAGTTCAAAATTATTATAATCAAATAGGTAAAAAATATTCTGGTCATATAACCGAATTAATTAGTAAAATTAAAGATTTAGAACATGATAAAGAAAAACTAGTATTAGAATTAGATAAACAAAATATTGAAAAAGAAAAATTAGTATTAGAAATATCAAAACAAAATATAGAAAAAGAAAATATAAAACTTAAATATGAATTATATAAATTAAAAAATAACTATGAAGAAATAATAATAAAAAATGAATCATATTTATTAGATCAAAATTATGTATTTAAAAATAATTTTGGTATGAAAGGAGAATTATATGGAGTTTATAATTCTACAACTAATACAGTTAAAAAAATTAAAATTTAACTATATATAATAATATGGTTAAATAATTTATTTGATAATTATCAATTATTTAAGTTTATTATAATAATTTGAATTAATGCATTATATCCAATTAATAAAGATAAATTATTTAATATACTATTATTATCAATTATAATATTTTATTAATTATGTTTTTAAACAAAACAAAACAAAATTTAATTTAACTAGTAATTATTATAAATATATTGTTTATTATATATAATTCATTATTATATAAAAAAAATAAATAATAAAAATTTATTATTTATTTTTATTCAAATACATTAAAAATTTATAAAGACCCGTTGGGTCTGTAAGTTGCCATGAAAAAAACTCATCTGGTTCACGCACTCAAACGATACCATTCATCCAACCGCCATGACATCATGCTACAAAAATTATCAATATCAAATGGATCATTAAAACGCAATGAAAATCCATCTGGTCCAATGAAACAAGCCTGGTCCTGGTAAATTTTGGACGCCAATGTATGGAAAGCAACTATGTTGCAATCATAATCACCCACAACATACTTCAAAAGTTCCTCAAACTTGTAGCCTTTAAATTTTTTATCCTTATTAGGCACCGGAACATGAACCACTGTAATGTTGCTGAAAAAATGGTCCTTGATTGCGATATTAACGCCTCCTGATGTAAGTTGTATTGCACCATGAGGCACGCAAAAGTATCCTGATGAGGTTATCATGGACCCATAATTTGTTGGATTTTTATGGAACATCCAGTATCCCCAAATGTGGCGCCGGCGGCGTGGATCCGGAATGTTGTCAAAGCAACCCTGCACATACTCACAAATAGGTTGAAAGACATTTGTCTCATCTTCCGCACACGGAATTGGGATGCCAACGTGCGCTTTAATACATAGAATCGACATGATTCCCAGATATAGTGCACCTAGCTTTTTGTCTTGAGCCAAAATGGCTACGGTACTAGGTATAAACATATAAAATTTAGTATAAAATATACATTTCAATTTTTTTTATATATAAATTAATATTTATTTTTTCTAAATAAAATATAATTATTATTACCATGTAAATATTATAGGATAATTGCCATTGGGATGTGGGTATGATGCATTTATTTTCAGCTAAATCACTAACTCTATAATTAACATAATGATATTTTATATCTTCGAAATATTGTGTATATGCTTCTTTGTTATATTTAATATAATCACAATATTTATAAAGAAATTTCATTTGACACATTCTTTCAACAATTTTATTTAAAGTATATTTAGATTTTTTCATAAATATAAGATTTAAACTAATGTTTAAACAGAATCATATCTAAATTTAATACCAACTTTATGTAATTCTATAATTAATTTATTAATTTTATTTTTATTATCTTTAATTTCATCAATTACATTGCTAAAAATTAAAACTTTATTCCAATATAAATAATATTTAATACATCTTTCATATAATTAGTATTACAATATTTTATTTTACCTAAATAAGTTTTACAATTTACTAAATCTTCAAGGGTGTAAATAAATATGTATTTTATGCACTTGTTTTAGAAATTTTAGTATATTTATATAAACTCCTACAATCACTACATAAATAAATATTTAGTAATGAATTAAATATATCTTTACTAATACAACAATTATTACAAATATTATTCATTCAATAATATTTATAATAAAAAAGTTGATATAAAATATTATTAATTATATAATATTATTATTAATAATGTTTTCTTATGAAAGAATGATTTATAATGTTAAATCTGAATGGATGTCTTTTATACTAGATAATAAAGATGAATTGGATAATATAATAAATGAATTAAATAGTTATAAATATACAATTTATCCTTATTGTGATAATATTTTTAAAGCATTAACATATTTTCAACCTAACGAAACTAAATTAGTAATATTAGGTCAAGATCCATATATTAACTCAGAAAATGATGTACCTCAAGCATGTGGATTATCATTTAGTGTTCCTTCAACACACAAAATACCACCATCATTATTAAATATATTCAAAGAAATTCAAAATAATTATTCTAATTATGAAATACCTAAAAATGGATGTTTAGAAAGATGGTGTAATGATTCAAAAATATTATTATTAAATTCATCATTAACTGTAGAAAGTGGTAAATCTAATAGTCATGCTAAATTATGGAATAATTTTACTAATAAATTAATATCTTATATAAGTCATGTAAATGAATCAACAATATTTCTATTAATGGGAAATTTTGCCCAAAGTAAAGAAAAATATATTGATGAAGATAAACATAAAATATTTAAAACAATTCATCCATCTCCATTATCAGCATATAAAGGATTCTTTGGATGTGATGTATTTTTATCAATAAATGAATATTGTAAAGAAAAAAATATAGATGAAATTAAATGGTGAAAATTTAATTATTTTATTAATAAAAATTAATTATTTGAATTAATAAATTTAATTATTTGAATTAATAAAATAATTATAAAAATCTTGTTTAAAATTTAAAAACAATCTCCAATCTATTCTAAAATTACTCCATGAACATGCTATTTTAATTATTTTCTTAAATTCTTCTGTTTTTAATGCACCTAAAATTTTATCGCCTTCTTCTTTTGAGTCAATTATAATACCAAATGAATCTTGTGTCATACCATATTTTCCATCCCAATCATTAATGGCATTATCCATTCCTGTTTCTCCTATAATTATTTTAGATACACCAAAATGTCCTTTATTATTTATTTTTGAATACATGTATCTTATTCCATTTTTTGGTGTTAAATATATTAAATCATATTTATATGAGTTATCTTTTTTTGTTGATACAATATCTTTTTTTAATCTTGAATAATTAAAATCATTTAAAATATTTAATTTTTCTTCATTATTTTTAGCTATTAATTTATCAATAATTTGAAAATCACAATTTGGCAACCATTCATAATGTTCTAAATCTATATTATTTATTACGTTATTTTCATCTAATATAATTGTTTTTTTATATTTTGGTTTATTTTTAATTACATAATAATCATATCTAGTTCCACATCCAAAAGTTTTAAGTCCATCTTTTGTATTATGAATTTCTAAATATAGCATTTGATTTTGTTTTGTCATTAGATTAAAAAATTTTTTCATTCTTGTTTTATCACTTTGAGGTTTTCTCCATAAACTTGGATGAACAAATACTAAATATCCATTTTTATTTAATTCATTAATACTTTTTTCTACAAATAAATGCCATATCATATTACCATTTCCAGTATCATCTTTATTATATGGCGGATTTCCAATTATAACATCAAATTGTTTATTATAATTCATTTTTAAACTATCACCTTCATAAATATTTAACTTAAATTCATTATTTATATCAAATATTTGTTTACATATGAATATATTCTTTTTATTTAATTCACTCATATATAACATATTTTCTAAAATATGTTTTTTTCTTTTATTATCATCCTTAATTTCATCTTTTAATCCTTCCATTAATCTTAAATATACTGCTATTGGAAAATTACCCATTCCTGTAGCTGGATCTAACCATTTCAAGTTTTTATCTTTCCATACTAAATTAGGTAATTTATCTAACATTTCATTTACTAAAATCATTGGAGTAAATACTTCACCAAATTGTTTTTTCTCTATATCTTTAGGTTTTAAACAATCATTAATTAATTCTAATAAAGATTTTGGATTATCTAATAATGATTGTAATGATAATTTAAATTGAATTGATATATTATATGTATTAGAATTTTTATCAAAATATTTATTAACTATATCTCTTATTAAATTTATTAAATCTTTATTATTCCACCATATTAAACATTGGTCATCAAATATATCTAATAATTCAGGATTTTCTTTGATATCATTTAACATCTTTACAAAATCCATATTTGAACTTGTAACTGTTAATATACATGTTAATGGTATTACATATGGTAAAACATCTTGAGTAAATGATATTTGTGTTTCTTCTTCATCTGAACTTTCATTATCAGAAGAGTTATCAATTTTAATTATTTCTTTACCTGAAGGTAATTCTTGTATTCCTTCATGTAATTTTATTTTGACATTTACTTTATTATCTTTTAGATTTTTTGTAAATGTGTTATTTATTAATTTTTGTGTTGAATTATCAAATTCTTCATAATCATTATCTAACTTAAGTAATAGTGATTTAAAACTATTTAATGGATCTTGTTTCCATATATCCATTAATTTTTTAACTATCATATCAGAATTTATTTTTTTATTTAACATCATATCAACATCAATGTTTATTAAATGATTTTCTATTAAATATTTTATTTTATCGTTAATACTTTTTTCATTTTTATACACTGTATAATTTATGCAAGTATTTAATATCCTACTAATATTCAAATCTACAACAAAACCTAGTTTTTTATTATTAGCCTCTCCCATATGCTTTGATATGAGAGTAGGCGTTGCTTCTGTCATGCATCTATACATTTGTTGCAATACCTTGTCAGATGAGAATGTATTGTTCATAAGAATAACTAAATCACATAAGTTTAATGTAATTCCTAACGTAAGCATATTACCTGCTAATAATATTAAACCTAATTTATTTTTTGATTTAGCTATTATTTCTTGTTTATTAATATCATCTTTAATATCTTTTGCTAAGTCTGTATTTTTACGATTTATACATAATATATCATATCTTTTTAGGATATTATCCTCTAACATTAATTTATTTAAATTTAGAGATATTTCATTAATATTATTAGATGGTAAAAACCAAATCTGTGTAAATGGATTACGTGTTTCTTTTTCAGAACAAATATAATTTATTCTTGTAAATATAGTTTTTTCTCCATCTTCCTCTTTATTAGATCCTGAAATATATCTTAAAATTGTTTTAACTTCATTTGGATAACTAAATTGTGTTTTTGCTTTATTTAATCCAAATAATGTATCAAAACAAAAACCCATTTTATTTGAACCATTTAATTTTTCTTTAATTATATCATATCTTTGTGAGTCAAACATATTAGTAATTAAATGTAAATCTGGCATCTTTTCATAACATTTGAATATATCATTTAATGATAATCCTAAATCTGTATAATATTTAATAGTTGATATTATATATTTATTACCATGTTTTAATTTTAATTTATCTAAATTATTTTCATCAATTAATATACTTTTACATAACTGTTCATTGGGAAACTTTGTTTCCCAATCAAGAACTGATGTATACAATGTCTTCATTAGTTGTTCATCTTCAATATCCCAATACATAATACATTCATGTGATATATTCCATATTTTTAATGGTTTATTAAAAGTAGCCGTTAAAAATATTTTTATTGTATTTTGAGATGAATATGATTTAATAATTTCATGAGTTAAATCAGTACATCCAGTATAATGTGTTTCATCAAAAGCTATTATATCTAATTTTAAATTTTTAATCTTCATAATAGTTTTATCATTAATATATTTCTGTAAAAGTTGTTTAGACATTACAAAAATATTATTATCACTTGTTTCTAAATTTTGAAATGATTCTTTAATATGATGTATTTTAAATTTATCAAAATCTTTAAATTTATTAAATAAGTCATCTGTAAATTGTGGTAATGTTTCAGTTGGAGCTGGTGTAATAATAAGAACATTGAGACGTTTCTTAATATTAAATTGTTTAAGTATTATACCACCTATCATAAAAGTTTTACCACTTCTACATTTACAGAACCAACCAAATGATTTATTACCTTCTTCAATTAAATCACTTGTTTTTAATGTTATTAATTCTTGATGGAATCTTAATTTTAAAGTTTCCTTACTATTTAAATATATTTCATTCCAATCATCGTTTATATGTTTAATCATATCTTGTTTGAATGCTAAAAAATATTTATTTAAATCTGTTTTATCAAATATACCTAATATATTATTAGTAATATATCCTGTTGATTTTTTAGCATTAGTTTTTTTATCTAAAACAGGGTTTTTATTTATAACAAGAAGATATATTTTGCATTTATAATTATTTTCTGTAGACATTGCTATTATATTTTGAACATCATATTCAAATATAGATTTTGGGGTTTCATTATATTTAGAAGTAATAAATACATAAGTATTATCATTTTTATTAAGTAATGCAATATCAACACAACCTCTTGAATTTCCATTGAATACTTTTTCATTTACATATTGTTCATAATTTTCTAATTGTTTAAGATTATTAGTATTACCAATTAAATTTTTAAATTCTGACTTTGGAAAAATATCACAAAATCCAAATTTAATAACAACATCAAATAATCTTTCAAAAACAAAACCTTTTTTTGATGATGATTTAAAATTATATAAAATATCATCAATATTATCAAAATTTATAATATATCTAATAAACTCTTTAATAGTCATTTTTTTAATTTCTGTAGTAGTCATATACTATATATTATTGAGTATATTTTTATGTTTAGATATATCAATTTTTTTTATTTTATAGATGGATAAATAAAAATTTATTAATCTACATCTTTCTGAATCAATTAAATAGTTAACAATATGGCACAACAAAATTATTCATCTCATCATCAAGAACATTATTATGTTCCTTTTTAATATATCCTAAAATTTTGCCCGGGTCTTGAACAAATTTATTCATGATAGTAATGAATCTTGAAGATACAACATTAATGATGTGGTCATTATTAGCATATTTCATATTATCATGTTGAAAGTGTTTATTGCAAAACAATGAAAAACTTTTCTCAAACAAATATTTCTTCAAGAATTTACTTTTGAGAAAGTAATGACCTACCAGATTGAACACTCTAGATACTGCAATGCATCTAAATTCATATTCCTGGTATTTGTCATCAAAAGCATTACTATGAAACAATGATATTAAGATATTAATCACTTCATAGAAATGCGTGAACTGTAAAAACACTTTCAATGTGATATCTTCCTTGGTGAAAGTCTTGCATATATTGCCCGACATGAAATATCCATAATATCCTTGCTTGAGCAAGAACTTCATCAAGTCTTCAGGAATTTGGATACTAGCTGGATTATGATTCCAACCTATGGCAAGGAACATGACTGTGTCCATTATGGAAATGATAGTTTTCCACTGAAAACCACCATCAAAAGCCACGTTGCTGAACATTTCTGCAAACTTGTAAAATAGAGTCTGCATTGTGCACTCAATCTGATCCACAAAGCCTACGGTAAGTGCAAAGCACAAAGCCTACAGTAAGTGCAAAGCCTACAGTAAGTGCAAAGCCTACAGTAAGTGCAAAGCCTACAGTAAGTGCAAAGCCTACAGTAAGTGCAAAGCCTACAGTAAGTGCAAAGCCTACAGTAAGTGC
>Ga0214921_10003248_pt1 | contig 25153 bp, 27 predicted proteins | sample LL1505_MetaG_FD_177992 | JGI IMG/M metagenome (GOLD analysis project Ga0214921, IMG submission 177992) | Freshwater microbial communities from Lake Lanier, Atlanta, Georgia, United States - LL-1505 | ecosystem: Environmental > Aquatic > Freshwater > Lake | place: USA: Georgia | collected...
CACGCTCGACGGCTTCGAACTCGCGCAGAAAGACCTCGAGTTGCGTCGCGAGGGCGACGTGTTGGGTGAGAGCCAGTCGGGTGGCCGTAGCGGACTTGTATTGGTTCGGGTGACGGTCGATGGTCCCGTGATCGAGGCGGCGCGGACTCACGCGCAGGAGGTGCTCGATCTCGACCCGACCCTTGGTGCACATCCAGCGTTGCGCGATGCGCTGGATCGTCGCTTGTCGCAACGCGAGCGGGAATTTCTCGCCAAGAACTGACATCGGCGCGTCTCCCGATTACGCTGGGGGCATGACGTCGCTCGCCGTGGTTCCCGGTTCGTTCGACCCCGTCACATTGGGTCACCTCGACGTCGTCGAGCGCGCGCGCAACCTTTTTGACCAGGTCCACGTCGTCGTCGTCCACAACCCCGCTAAATCCGCGCTTTTGCCTGTCGCGCGTCGAGTCGAGCTCATCGAACAATCCTTGGCGGATGCCGGAATCTCGGACCGCGTCACCGTCACCAATTGGAGTGTCGGACTGTTGGTCGACTATTGCCAGGAGGTCGGCGCGAACGCGATCGTCAAGGGGATTCGCACCGAGGTCGACGTCACTTACGAAACGCCGATGGCCATCGTCAACCGAGACCTCGCTGGAATCGAAACGGTGTTCGTGTTGCCGAACCCGGCGCACAGCCATGTGTCGTCATCTCTTGTTCGACAGGTCGCGGCGCTCGGTGGCGATGTCTCGCCATATGTCCCGCGTGCCGTCTCGGCGTTTATGAATTCCGCCGACTATTCGTAGCGTTTGACTGCCGTCGGGCGTTACCCTTTAAGTGTGAAGACTTCGTCATCAAACCCTTACCACGTCAATGTTTTCGACGTGTCGCAGCGCATCGGTGAAGACCGCGAAAAGCACCTTGAATTCCCCGCCCCGCATCGTTTAGGCGAAGGTGTCGCCGTTGTCCTCGAGGGCACCACAATCGTGATGGATGTTCGCCTCGAAGGCCTGCATGACGGCATTTTGGTATCCGCTGAGGTCGAAACGACCGCCGATGGCGAGTGCGTTCGGTGCCTCGACCAGGTTACGATTCCCGTCGAAGTGGAATTCCAAGAACTTTTCGCGTATTCTCCTACGGAGGAACTCGAGTTTTCTGTTCATGACAATCACGTTGATTGTGAACAGCTTGTTCGAGACGCGGTGGTGTTAGAACTACCGTTCCAACCACTGTGCGACGAGGACTGTCTGGGGCTCGATCCGGAAACGGGCGACAAACTGATGGAACCGCGTTCGAACGATTTACCGTACATCGACCCACGATGGGCGGCCTTGGAGGCTTTGGCTTCTGATGACACGACCACGGCCAGTAAACCGGCCGCCAAAAAGAGGAAATAATCATGGCAGTTCCCAAGCGCAAACAGTCGCGTTCCAACACGCGCTCTCGTCGTTCGCAGTGGAAGGCTGAAATCCCCACGCTCGTCAAGACCGTCGAGAACGGCAAGACCGTGTACAGCCTCCCGCACCGCGCGAAGGTTGTCACCGATTCCGTCGGCACCGAACTCTTCATGGAGTACAAGGGCCGCAAGGTTGCCGACGTCTAAATCTTTGTGATCGACAGCGCGTCAGGACGTTCGGTTCCGACGCGCTGTTCTCATTCTCATGACCGCGACCCCACAATTCCGTGACCCCGCCGAACTCGCGGGGATTCTTGGAGTGTCGATTCCGCCGAAACTTCTCGAGCAAGCGCTCACGCATCGGTCCTTTTCCTACGAACACGGGGGAAGCCATTACGAGCGTCTCGAATTTCTTGGGGACGCGATTTTGCAACAGGTCATCACGCTCGAACTCTACGAACGCTTCAGCGACTTGCCCGAGGGGGATTTGTCGAAGCGCCGCTCGGCTCTCGTCAGCACCGCGGCACTCGCCGAGGTCGCACGGTCGATCGATCTCGGCGGTTTCTTGCGGCTCGGTAATGGCGAGGTGTCAACGGGCGGACACGACAAGTCTTCGCTTCTCGCCGATGTTGTGGAATCGCTTATCGGCGCAACGTATCTCAGTCTCGGTCAGACGGCCGCGACCGAGTTGGTGATCCGATTAGTCGGACCGCTCTTCAGCCAGTCCGACCGATTCGGCATCTCGATGGACCACAAGACGGCACTGCAGGAACACTGCGACCGACACTCGATGGGCAAGCCGGTTTACGCCATCACTTCGGACGGACCTGATCATGCTCGTCAGTTCCATGCGACGGTGACAAGCGACGGAGTGATTCTTGGTTCGGGGAGCGGTTCGAGCAAGAAGACCGCCGAAGCCACCGCCGCGATGCACGCGCTCGCCGAGTTGTCCCGGTAACCGATGCCCGAACTTCCCGAGGTCGAGGTGGTGCGCCGAGGACTTCTGACTCATCTCGTGGGCGCCCGAGTGATCGGCGTCACGGTATTCGACGCCCGTGCGCTCAAACGCCACCCCGGAAGCGCCGCACACTTCGCCACTACGTTGACGGGCGCTCGACTCGAGTCGGCGGTTCGACGCGGAAAATTTGTCTGGTGCCCTTTGGATAACGGTGATGCTCTCGTCATTCATCTCGGAATGAGCGGACAGATTCGCATTGTTGACGGCGAGCCCATCCGACACGAACGCGTTCGACTCGTTCTCGACGGAAGACCAGCGGTCGCCTTCGTCGACCAACGTCTTTTTGGTTCACTCGCATTGGACTCTCTGGTCGACGGGCAGGACGAATTCCCCGCCGGACTCGGATCGGACTCCCCGTTCGTTCCGTCCTCGGTGTCGCACATTGCCCGGGACATCCTCGACCCCGCACTTGATGTCAACGCGCTCATCGCCCGATTTCGTCAACGCACGACCGGGGTAAAGGTCGCCATGCTCAACCAGAGCCTCGTTTCGGGAATCGGAAACATTTACGCCGACGAGGCATTGTGGGCTGCTCAGATTCACTATGCGACACCCGCGGATCGGATCCGACCTATCGACTACCGTCGATTGTTCGACGCTGTTCGTGCTGTGATGACGACGGCGCTTGACGCTGGTGGTACATCGTTTGACGCGCTCTACGTCAACGTCAACGGTGAATCGGGGTACTTTGACGTGTCGCTCAACGCCTACGGTCAAGACGGCAAGCCGTGTGCGCGATGTGACACGCTTATCGTCCGCGAACCGTGGCAGAACCGCTCGTCGCACTTTTGCCCGTCCTGTCAGCGCGCTGTGCGAACTCGCCGTTAGTTTTCCGCGGAACTGTTCGGGATAATGGAGAGATGTATCTGAAGTCCCTGACCCTCAAGGGCTTCAAGTCGTTCGCTCAACCGACGACCTTCCAGTTCGAACAAGGGGTCACCGCCGTAGTCGGCCCGAACGGGTCGGGGAAGTCCAACGTCGTTGATGGACTCGCGTGGGTGATGGGTGAGCAAGGCGCAAAGACTCTGCGCGGCGGCAAAATGGACGACGTCATTTTTGCGGGAACATCGACCCGCGGTCCACTCGGTCGCGCCGAAGTCACGCTGACAATCGACAACTCGGACGGTGCTCTGCCGATCGAGTACACCGAAGTGACGATTTCACGAATCCTGTTCCGAAACGGGCAGTCGGAATACGCCATCAACGGAGAGTCCTGCCGACTTCTCGATGTCCAGGAACTCTTGTCTGATTCAGGTTTAGGCCGCGAGATGCACGTCATCGTGGGTCAGGGCCGGCTCGACACGGTCTTGTCGGCGACGCCCGAGGACCGACGTGGTTTCATCGAAGAAGCTGCCGGAATCCTCAAACACCGTCGCCGCAAAGAAAAGACGGTTCGCAAACTCGACGCAATGCAGGCGAATCTCACGCGACTTACTGACCTTTCGGGAGAAATTCGTCGTCAGCTCAAGCCGCTCGGACAACAAGCCGAAGTCGCGCGCGAGGCCCAGAACATCGCTGCCGTCGTTCGCGATGCTCGAGCGAGAATTCTTGCCGACGACGTCGTGTCATTGCGCCGCGACATCAACGATCACCAGCAGACCGAGACGGAACGTCAGACCGAACGCATCGCCGTCGCCGACCAACTCGATCAGGTCTCTCTTCGGATTCGGTCACTTGAGCAGGAATTGACCTCGGACGCGGTTGACGGCCACCGTCGAGTTTCGTTCGAACTCGAGCAGGTGCGTGAACGCTTCCGCAACCTCAGCCAGATCATTCGTGATCGCATCACGCTCTTGTCGCAGGACATTTCGGAGTCCACACCGATCCTCGCGATTTCGGACGAGATGGTCGAGGCGGCGCGAGTCGAGGTTGCGGCTCTCGAGACTCAGGTCACAGACATGGAAGTCAAGGTCGGAGCCGCGGCCGCTGCTACGGCGACCGCCGCCGCAAACCTCGAGGCCATCGACCACGAAATTGCCGAGCAGGGAGTGCTTATCACGCAGCACGATCTCGACCGTGCGTCGCTCGAGGGCCGCGTTGACCTCGCGCGTTCCCGTGTTGCTAGCGCGCAGGGCGAATTGTTGCGCAGTGAGAGCGCCCGCGAGGCCGCAGCGATGCGTCAGACCGAGGCCGAGTCAGCGCTGTCGGAAATCGACGACTCTCCCGGTGGGACCAACACGGAACTTGAAACCGCGGTCACGGTGGCGGATGCGCGGGTACTCGAATTGCAATCGACCGTCGACGCGGATCGTGAAACTCTGCACACTCTTGAACGCGAGCGCGATGCTCTCGCCGCTCGTGTCTCAGCGCTGTCATCGGCGTTGGAGTCGAAGGACGGACGCGATTCGGTTACGGGTCGTCGCGGAATCCGCGGGCTCGTCGCCGACAACATCACGGTCACTCCCGGTTTCGAGGCGGCGATTGCCGCTGCGCTGGGCGGCTTGGCCGACGCGATTCTCGCCGACACGCGCGACAGTGCGCTCGATGCCCTTGCGCACGCGACCGATACGGACGCGGGCCGTGTTGAGGTGGTTCTTGCGAACACTGACGGTCCAGCACCGCGCATCGTCACCGTAGCGGGGGTGCAAGCGGCATCCGAACTCGTCACCGGGCCGGCCGGAATTACGGGCGTTTTATCTCACACCTATGTCGCCGACGACTTGGATGCGGCTCGAGCCGCGTGGCCAGCGATCGTTTCGGCGGGAATAGCCGATTCCGCGGTGTTGGTAACGCGCGCGGGCGAAGTGTTGACCCGATTTGTCTTGCGCGGTGGCCACGGTGCCCAGCGTTCCCGGATTGAACTGGCGGGTGAACGTGACGAGGCGAAAACAACGCTCGGGACCGTCTCGACCGAAATCGAACGTCGTCGTAATGCGCTCGACACGCTTCGCGAAGACCTCCAGTCAGCCAAGACGATAGCGGCGACGGCACTGGCCGACTTGCGCTCCGCCGACGCGCGAAACGCCGAGATCATTTCGGAGAAGTCCAGGCTTCGAGCCCAAGCGGAAGCAGCCGGCTCGGAAATCGAGCGCATCAGTTCGGCGCTCGAGAAGGCCACAACCGCCGTCGACGAGGCTGATGCGCACCTCGGTGACGCTGTTCGCGCGCTCGAGGCGTTCATCGCTGCGCCACGCCCGACTCTGGATGCGTCATCGCGTGATAACGCCGTCATCGCCCTCGAGGCGGCTCGCGCGGTCGAACTACAGGTTCGCATCGACATGGAAACCGTTCGCGAACGAGTTCGCTCGGAACGCGATAGAGCTGACGAGATGGCGCGCACCCTCGAAGCCGATCGCGCCGCTGCGGCAGAGCGAGCGGCGCAGCGTGTCCAACGTCGTGTCCAACTCGACAACGCTGAGCACATCTCGAGTGATATACCGCCGATCCTCGTCGCCCTCGATGCGAGCGTTTCTGAGGCACAGGTCAAATTAGCCGATGCGGAACGCGCGCGCGCTGCCAGTTCGGGTGAGCTTATCGAGCTTCGTGCGCGCGAGACCGACCTGAGAACGCGCCTCAGCGCTGTCACCGACGGAGTTCACGGTCTCGAGATGCAGATCTACGAAAAGAAGCTTCACCTCGGCAACCTTCTCGAGAAGGCCGCCGACGAGATGGCGTTCACCGAACAGGTCCTCGTCGAGGAATACGGCCCCGACACCCTCGTTCCGGTGCTGGAGGGCGATCCGGTTCCGTTTGTGCGAATCGAACAAGAAGCGCGCTTGAAGTCCGCCGAGAAGTCGATGGATCAACTCGGCCGAGTGAACCCACTTGCACTCGAAGAATTCGCGGCTCTCGAACAACGCCACCAATTCCTTACCGAACAGTTGGCCGACCTCGAAAAGACACGACTCGATCTGATTCAGATTATCGAGGAAGTCGACGATCGCATGCAGTCCATTTTCATCGACGCCTTCCGCGACACGAAAGCGGCGTTCGACGCGATATTGCCCATCTTGTTCCCCGGCGGGACGGGCCACCTCACTCTCACCGACCCGGATTCGCCATTGACCACGGGAATCGAGGTCAGCGTCAAGCCTGCTGGAAAGAAAATCGAGCGCTTGTCGCTGTTGTCGGGCGGTGAACGCTCGCTCGCGGCGGTCGCCCTCCTCGTTGCCATTTTCAAGGCGCGCCCGTCCCCGTTCTACATCCTTGATGAGGTCGAAGCCGCCCTCGACGACGCAAACCTCGGACGACTTCTCAGCATCTTCGAAGAACTGCGCACCTCGTCGCAGTTGATCATCATCACTCACCAGAAACGCACGATGGAAATCGCCGACGCTCTTTACGGTGTATCAATGCGTGACGACGGGGTCAGTGCCGTTGTGGGGCAACGCATCGCAGCGAAAGTCGAAGCGTAGGCTCGGCACATGGCGTGGTCCTTATCCAAAGCGTTTAAGAACCTCTTTGCAGGGGCGCGTCAGGTCGAACCCCTGGACTGGGAAAACCTCGAAGACACCTTGTTGCAGGCCGACTTCGGCCCGCGGGTAACCGACGAGGTCATTGAGTCGGTCCATGCGATTGCGGACGTGTCCGCGACCCTCGACACCGATGACCTGCGCCGCATCCTCGGCGAAGTCCTCGAAGAGCGTCTTTCGGCGTTCGATCCGACGTTGTCGTTGGCATCCGAACCCGGAAAACCCGCAGTCGTGCTCGTTGTCGGTGTCAACGGAGTCGGCAAGACCACGACTATCGGGAAATTCGCTAAGTTCATCGCCACCCGCGGTAAGCGCGTGCTTGTCGGCGCGGCAGACACGTTTCGCGCCGCGGCCGTCGATCAACTTTCCACCTGGGCAGAGCGAGCGGGCGTCGACATCGTCAAGCCGCAACAGGACGGTCAAGACCCGGCCTCTGTTGCTTTTCAGTCGGTCGAACGCGCAATCGCCGACGGCCACGAGATTGTCATCATCGACACCGCTGGACGACTTCACACCAAGTCCGGACTGATGGACGAACTCGCCAAGATCAAACGCGTTGTCGAGAAAAGCGTCCCGATCGCCGAAGTACTGCTCGTTCTCGACGCGACGACGGGTCAGAACGGACTCAATCAGGCTGAGGCGTTTCTCGAGCAGGCCGGCGTTACCGGTCTGGTTCTCACGAAACTCGACGGAAGCGCTCGCGGCGGCTTTGTTTTCGCGGTTCAAGAACTAACCGGTATCCCCGTCAAACTGGTCGGACAGGGAGAGGGCATTGATGACCTCACCGGATTCACCCCACACGTGTTTGTGCGCCAGTTGCTCGAGTAAACGCATACTCTTGAGGGCATGAAGCGCGCATTCGATGGGAACGAGCCAGTTGTCGCCGTCGGCGCGTGGATCGCTCCCAGTGCGATGCTCGTTGGCCGAGTGACAATCGGTTCGAATGCCTCTGTGTTTTACGGTGCGGTTCTGCGCGGAGACGTCAACTCGATTTCGCTCGGTGACGGCTCGAACATTCAGGACAACGTCGCGGTGCACTGCGACTTTGATCAACCGACGATCATTGGCAGCGGAGTTTCAATCGGTCACGCAGCCGTCGTTCACGGTTGCACTATTGGCGACGACTGTCTGATCGGGATGAACGCGACGGTGTTGTCAGGAGCGGTCATCGGAAACGAATCGCTCGTCGCCGCCGGATCTGTCGTGCTCGAGGGAACGGTCATTCCGCCGCGATCGCTTGTCGCCGGAGTCCCCGGCAAAGTTCGCCGCGAACTCACCGATTCCGAGGTTGACGCTATTCGCCACAACGGTATTCACTACCGCGAACTCAGCGCTCTACACTCGCTCGAAGACTAGTCTGGAGGGGTTATGGCCGTCTTTGGAACTCTTTCTGAGAAACTCACCTCGGCGCTGTCGAGCCTCCGAACTAAGGGCAAGCTCAGCCCGGCTGATGTCGACGGAACTGTCCGCGAAATTCGACGAGCGCTGCTGGATGCCGACGTGTCGCTCGACGTCGTCAAGTCATTCACGGGCACGATTCGCGATCGCGCTTTGTCCGACGACGTCAACAAGGCGCTCAATCCGGCACAACAGGTCGTACAGATTGTCAACGAGGAACTTGTCGAAATCCTTGGTGGCGCGCAGTCGCAATTGACGTTCGCCAAAACTCCGCCGACCGTCATCATGCTGGTAGGTCTGCAAGGTTCAGGTAAGACGACGTTTGCGGGAAAACTGGCCAAGTACCTCAAGGCGCAGGGGCACACTCCCGTTCTGGTCGCGTGTGACCTCCAGCGCCCCAACGCCGTCACGCAGTTGACGGTGGTCGCGGAACAAGCTGGCGTTCAGATATTCGCCCCCGAGCCGGGTAACGGGAAGGGCAACCCTGTGTCGGTTGCCAAGGACGGCGTGAAGTACGCGAAGCAAAAGCTTTACGACACCGTCATCATCGACACCGCGGGACGACTTGGAGTTGATGAGGATCTCATGCGCGAGGCTCGCGCCGTTCGCGACGCAACCGACCCCGACGAGGTCTTGTTCGTTCTTGACGCGATGATCGGTCAAGACGCCGTCATCACCGCCAAGGCCTTCCAGGACGGCGTCGACTTCACCGGAGTTGTACTGACCAAGCTTGACGGTGACGCCAGAGGCGGTGCGGCGCTGTCGGTTCGGGGTCTGACAGATCGGCCCATCGTTTTTGCCTCGACTGGTGAAAGCCTCGACGCACTCGAGCCCTTCTACCCCGACCGCATGGCGAGTCGAATTCTCGACCTCGGTGACATCCTGACGCTCATCGAACAAGCGCAAAAGAATTTCGACGAGGACGACGCCAACAAGGTCGCTGAAAAGATTCAGTCGAACACCTTCACGCTCCAGGATTTTCTCGAACAGTTGCAGCAGGTTCGCAAGATGGGGTCGATGAAGGGATTGCTCGGAATGATGCCGGGAGCGGGCAAGATGCGCGAACAGATCGACAACTTCGACGAAAAAGAAATTGACCTTACGGAAGCCATCATTCGCTCGATGACTCCCGCCGAGCGCGAGACCCCCAAGTTGCTCAACGGTTCGCGTCGACTTCGCATCGCGAAGGGTTCGGGAATGACAGTCACTGATGTCAACCAGCTCGTCATCCGATTTGAATCGGCCGCCAAGATGATGAAGACGGTCGCCAAGGGCGGCACCCCGAACATCCCCGGAATGGGGCCGATTCCCGGACCTCGCCCCAAGGGAAAAGCCGTCGCCGCCAAAAAGAGTTCGCGTTCGGGAAACCCAGCCAAGCGCGCGGCAGAGAACGCGGCGATTCAATCTGCTCCTACATCCGATGGAAACAGTTTCGGGCTTGGAGCTGCACCGACTCCCGAAGTTGACGACAAAGACATGGAGACCATGCGTCGACTACTTGAACGCGGCGGACTGTGAGTACCGACCGAATTTCGCCGAAGGTTCTCGTCGCGATAATCGGAACCGTTCTGGCGTGGTCCAGCGCTTTCGTTGTGATTCGAGCGGTCCTGCCTGTCTTTGCGCCGGGCGAACTAGCCTTCCTTCGTCAGCTGGTGGCCGTACCGCTTCTCGCGGTGTGGATGATCGGGCAGAAGTGGGTGTGGCCGACGGTTCGGGAATGGGTTCTCATCGCGATTTTTGGACTCACCTGGTTTTCGACGTATATCGTCGCGCTCAACACCGCCGAACTGACAATCGACGCGGGGACGGCGTCGTTCATCGTCAACATCGGTCCGTTGCTCATTGCCGTCGGAGCGTTCCTTTTTCTCGGCGAGAAACTATCGCGCAACCTCCTCGCTGGCGCACTCATCGCCCTCGCCGGGGTTGGCCTGATTGCGTGGGGCACATCATCGAGTGACCGAGTGGACCTCGTCGGATTACTGTGGGCTCTCGTTGCGACGGTGACCTACGCGGTCGGTGTGCTTACTCAAAAGCCAGCGCTTGCCCGCTTGTCGTCGAACCAAGTAACCCTTCTTGGCGCAGCCATCGCGCTGATTCCATTGTTGTGGTGGGCGCCGGAGGCCGTCGCACACGCCCAGACGGCGCCCGTCGAGGCGATTGTGGGCGCAATTTGGCTCGGTGCCATCCCGACCGCTTTGGGGTTCGGGCTATGGGGCTATGCGCTCAAGCGAATGCCCGCCGGACGACTTGGTGTATCGACCTATGTTGTCCCGCCACTTGTCATCGTCGAGTCCGCAATCCTGCTCGGCGAATGGCCACACCCCATCGCGATCGTCGGTGGATTGATTGCCCTGACGGGCGTGTGGTGGTCGCGTCGATCGTGATTGGCTAACTCGGGCTTTTTCTGGCAGACTAAAGACTTGTGTCCATCTCGTAGGACCCTCTAACCCTGCGAAATGGCGTCCTGCTTCCGCATTTGGGCAACCCCACGCTCGAACCGCGGTGCGTCATCGCAAACAAATCTGGAGAATCGTGGCCGTCAAAATCCGCCTTAAGCGCATGGGTAAAATCCATTCGCCGCACTACCGCATCGTTGTCGCTGATTCGCGCACCAAGCGCGATGGGCGTTCGATTGAAGAAATCGGCAAGTACCACCCCACCGAGAACCCGTCGCTCATGGAAATCAATTCCGAGCGTGCGCAGTACTGGTTGTCGGTCGGTGCTCAGCCGAGCCCGCAGGTTCTCGTCATCCTCAAGCTCTCGGGTGACTGGGGCAAGTTCAAGGGTGACAAGTCCGCCAAGAACATGATCATCACGAAGGACGCCAAGACCGTCTTCGCCGAGGACACCTCAAAGAAGTCAGTTGTCCGTCCGCGCGTCGAAAAGAAGGTCGAAGAAGTCGCTCCGGTTGCTGCTGAGGTAGTCGAAGAGGCCACTGAAGTACCCGTCGAGGCCGTCGAATCGGCACCCGAAGCCGCTTCGGAAGCGGTTGACGCCGTCGGCGAGGCACCTGCTGACGAAGCACCTGCCGACGAAGCACCTGCCGACGAACAGGCCGAATAAGTCTGATGCTGGCGGCCGCCCTCAAGCACCTAGTTTCGGGAATCGTCGATCACCCGGAGAGCGTAACTGTTGTGGCAAAAAGCACTCCGCGTGGCGACCTTCTCGAAGTTTCGGTGCACCCTGACGATCTCGGTCGTGTCATTGGGAAGGGCGGGCGCACAGCAAAGGCATTGCGCACACTCATCGCGGCAATCGCCGACGGCAAGCGCATCCGCGTCGACATCGTCGACACCGCGGAATAATGTCTTCCGCGAAGCGGCCCGAATCGGGTCTGCGCGTTGGTCGACTTCTCAAGGCCCACGGACTCAAGGGCGCCATCAAACTCGAGTTGTACACCGATGACCCCGCACTGCGATTCGTTCCCGGTTCGGTCTATACGCTGCAAGTACCCGATGAGTCACCGTGGGCGGGCAAGACCATCACGTTGAAAGAACTCAAGTGGTACAACGACCAGGCGGTGGTTTTTCTCGAGGGAATCGACGACCGCGACGCGGCGGAATCCCTCATCAAAGCGATCCTCTGGGTCGATGAAGACCAAGATTCCCGACCCGTCGAGGAAGACGCCTGGTACGACTACCAGCTCATTGGTCTGACGGTTCGCCGCAACGGTCTCGCGGTCGGCACGATCTCGCGGGTCGATCACTTCCCATCCCAAGACCTGCTCATCGTCGATACGAGTGATTCCGAGGTTCTCGTCCCGTTCGTCAAAGCCATCGTCACCGGTGTCGACATCGAGGCGGGAACGATGGACATCGACCCCCCCATCGGCCTCTTTGAGGACCCGGTCGATGATGAACCCGAATCGGTCGACGCGTAGAGTTTCTGTCGTGCGCATCGACATCGTCACCATCTTCCCCGAGTTCTTCGGTGTGCTCGACGTGTCGTTAGTCGGTAAAGCGCGCGAATCAGGATTACTGACCATCGAAGCCACAAATCTGCGTGACTTTACTCATGACGTCCACAACACCGTCGACGACAGTCCTTACGGCGGTGGCGCAGGAATGGTCATGCGCCCCGAACCCTGGGGCGAGGCGCTCGATTCGCTCGTGACCGACGACACGGTGCTGGTTGTCCCGTCACCCGCTGGCGAACTCTTCACCCAGGCCACCGCTCGAGAACTTTCCGACGAATCACACCTCGTCTTTGCGTGCGGGCGCTACGAAGGAATCGACCAGCGCGTCATCGACCACTATTCGGGCCGCATTCGTGTGCGCGAGCTTTCGCTCGGGGATTATGTTCTCAACGGCGGCGAAGTCGCGGCGATGGCGATGATTGAAGCCATCACGCGACTCGTTCCCGGAATGGTTGGTAACCCCGCCTCGCTTGACGAGGAGAGCCACGAGCACGGTCTCCTCGAGTATCCGTCCTACACCAAGCCACAGGAGTGGAGAGGGCTCGCGGTTCCCGAAATCCTTCTTGGAGGCCATCACGCGAAAATCGCCGAGTGGCGACTCGCTCAACAGGTCGAACGAACGCGTGCACGTCGTCCTGATCTGCTCGGTGACTGACCCACGTCACCTGGACATACCCTTACCCGTGTTGGGGAGGATTACGTCGTTCCTCGGAGCGTTAACAACACTGCGGCCCCAGCTTTACGCTGAGGCCGCAATGTTTGCCCGAAGGCGGTCAAACAGGTTATTGCGAAGTGACTACTAGTTGTTGACGCGAACCTTGGTCGACATGTAGTAGTTCTTGTTGTCGGCCAACGAAACCGTGACGGTGGTGGCGCCACGTGAGTTGAGGTACTTTCCTGCGATGGTGGCCGAAACGGCACCAGCGTCACCAGCATCGGTGGTTGCCGAGGCAACAACCTTACCGCCGACGGAGAAAAGAACACGGACGTTGCCCATGTCGGTTGCTACGGTCGCGAGCTCAACGTCGCCGTAGACACGAACTCCGCCGCCCTGAGCGTCCCAGGTACCGTCGAATTCAACTTCGTCACCAACGGTGACGTCGTCGGTCATGTCAGCTGCACGCTTGTAACCAGCGTCGGATGCACAGGAAGCGCTAACCATCGATGAGATGGAGTACTCGCCGGCAACACGAGGAGCCTTGACGAACGAGCTAACCTTGCCAACGACGTTTGCGGCTGCAGAGTTGTCGTGACGTGCCTTGACAGTCTTGCTCACATTGCCGAGTGTGGTGGTTACGTCGCAACCGGTGCGAACGTCATAGACGTCGTAGTCAACGCGGTCACCCGAGTCGTACGAGCCGCCGGCGCTCTGGTTGGGTACGTTGCCGTTGATGGCAGAAGCGCTAGGTGCAAGCGCAACTCCCGTGAGCAGGGTGATCGCAGCGGCGATTCCTACTACCTTTGTGTTTTTCAACATTGTGTATGTCTCCTTGTTTGGTTTTGCAATCTTTCGATCGCGTAAACACCACGATACATTTCTGGTTTCCCAATGTGCAGCGAAAATGCCAGACGTTATCAACTCGTTACACTCGTGCCATTGTGGGGAAAAGAACATTTCGCTCAACCAACGTGCGGGTAATTCACAAACTCAAACGTGCCGAGCAGTGAGGACGATCGGGCCCTCAGACGTGATGGCAATGGTGTGCTCACTGTGGGCGCCGCGGGAACCATCGGCCGATCTCAAAGTCCACCCGTCAGGATCGGTGAAGATTTCGTCGGTATCGCGCATGAACCACGGCTCGATGGCGACGACGAGGCCTTCGCGAAGTTTGTAACCGCGACCGGGGCGTCCATCGTTTGGGAGGTGTGGGTCGCCGTGCATCTCGCGACCAACGCCATGACCGCCGAAATCCAAATTGACGCCGTAACCATATTTGGCCGCGACGTCACCGATGGCAGCCGAAATGTCACCGATCGCATTCCCGACTGTTGCTGCGGCGATTCCGGCAACAAGAGCCTCCTCCGTCGCTTGGATAATGCGAAGGTCTTCGGGGTCCGCGTCACCCGCAACAAAACTGATTGCAGAGTCACACACCCAGCCGTCGACACTGGCAGCAAAGTCGATGCTGACGATGTCACCATCAGCAATCGAATAGTCGTGGGGGAGTCCGTGAAGCACCGCATCGTTGATGCTCGTACAGATGACTTTGCCAAAAGGCGAGCCACCAAATGACGGGTGATAATCGATGTAGCAGGACTCTGCGCCAGCTTCCCGGATCATGTGATGGGCGAGCGCGTCGAGTTCGAGAAGGTTGGTACCGACGGTTGCGGCCTCGCGAACAGCAACCAAGACCGACGCGACGAATCGGCCAGCGGGCCGCATCGCCTCAATCTCGGCGGGGGTGCGAAGTTCAATCACGTCAGGCCTCTTCCTATCCGTTTCAGCCTAATTGGTAAAGAGAGCCCGACTGTGGCAAGATTGAGACTTGTGCCGTCTGGCACGCGCGATTCACGGGCCCTCTGCTTCGGGGGACGAGCCATGTGATCACATCGCGACCAGAACCTCCCGCATCCGTCCCGAAGCGAGTGCAGAAAGCGAAAGAACAATGCAGAAATTTGATGCAATTGACGCCGCGTCGCTCCGTAGCGACGTCCCCGACTTCCGCGTCGGCGACACGGTGAAGGTTCACGTAAACATCATTGAAGGCAACCGCAGTCGAATCCAGGTCTTCCAAGGCGTGGTCATCGGCCGTAACGGTCATGGAATTGGCGAGACGTTCAACGTCCGCAAAATTTCGTTCCAGGTCGGCGTCGAGCGTAAGTTCCCGGTCCACTCACCGGTCATCGACCACATCGAACTCGTCAGCCGCGGTGACGTCCGTCGCGCCAAGCTCTACTACTTGCGCGCACTTCGCGGCAAGAAGGCAAAGATTCGCGAGAAGCGCGACTCCTAAGCTTTCGCACTTCCACTATGAGCCCGTCGCGTTCTGCGACGGGCTCATATTCTTTGGTCGTAGAATTACGCGATAGACATTTCTAACGACGCCCCTAAGGACCCCATGCCCAAAACCTTTGTCAAGGGCCTTTTGGGTTTCCTCAAGGATTTGGTCATCATCGTTGCGGCGGCCCTGCTCATTTCGTTCGTCGTCAAAACGTTCCTGTTTCGCTCCTTTTTTATCCCCTCGGCATCGATGGAAAACACGCTTATCGTGGATGACCGCATCATCGTTAATGAATTGGTCCCCGATGTCTTCCCGCTACAGCACGGCGATGTCGTGGTGTTCAGCGACCCGGGTGGTTGGTTGCCACACTACGAATCGCCCGAACCAGACCTCGTCACCGCGGCCATCGACCTCATCGCGACGGTCGTCGGTGTCGGCGGCTCGGATTCCCAAGACCATCTCGTCAAACGCCTGATTGGACTCCCGGGCGACCGCGTTGTGTGTTGCGACGCGAAGGGACTGTTGCAGGTCAACGGGAAGTCCGTTGACGAGCCGTACATCGTCACAACTCCGAAACACAAGGCATCGAGCGGCATGAAATTCGACGTCACGGTTCCCGACGATTCGCTGTGGGTGATGGGGGACAATCGCTACGACTCTGCCGACTCGCGCTACAACCAAGACAAGCCAGGAAACGGTTTCGTTCCTCTGGACAAGGTTGTCGGTCGTGCGGTCCTCGTGTCGTGGCCGATTTCACATTGGGCATGGCTCGACAATTACGCTGGTAACTTCGCGAATGCCGAGTGACCCGACTCTCGATCTAGAACGCGAGTTGCTCGCGAAGGGGATTGGGGTTGTCGTCGGTGTCGACGAGGTCGGTCGCGGAGCGGTCGCGGGTCCCGTTGTCGTTGGGGTTGCCATGATTCGGGCCGCGACGGATTTCCCCGTCGGTCTGCGAGATTCGAAACTCATTGCTGCGTCGAAGCGCGAGAAATTAATGCAGCCCGTGGCCGATTGGGTTGATGCAATCGCTACCGGTGAAGCGACGGCCGCCGAAATCGACGAGTTCGGAATCATCTCTGCACTGGCACGCGCTGCCGAACGGGCGTTTGCGACCCTTGCGATCGACGGCCATGACGTGTCTGGCGCATCGGTGATTTTGGACGGTTCGCACAACTGGTTGGCGACATCACTGTTGCCACCGGTTGACATCATGGTGCGCACCAAGGCTGACCGCGATTGTGCGGTTGTCGCCGCCGCCTCCGTCTGGGCCAAGGTCTACCGAGACCGGCTAATGGTGGATTCGGCCGGTGAGGACGACACCTACGGCTGGGCGTCGAATAAGGGGTACGGCAGCGAGGGTCATTTCGATGCGATTCGCGCGCACGGTGCGACCGACTTTCATCGTCGAACCTGGTTGTCCTCGGTATTGCCCGTCGCGCCGAAAGAATAGAATGAATCTCGATGAACGACGATGACCTTGACGCCTACGATCGCGACGCCGAACTGCAATTGTTCCGCGAGTACCGCGACGTCGTAGGACAGTTCTCATATGTCGTCGAGACCGAACGGCGCTTTTACCTCGCGAACGACGTCCAGCAAGTGGTCAAAGAATCGGGAAACGATTTCTACTTCGAACTGACGCTCAACGATGTGTGGGTGTGGGATGTCTATCGCGCCGATCGTTTCGTGAAGTCAGTCAAGATTCTGACCTTCAAAGACATCAATGTCGAAGAGACCGGCAAGAAGGAACTCAAGTTGCCCCGCGACCTCGCAATCGGCGACAACTAACTTTTCCGCACATCATCTCTCCTTAGTCAGTTCTCCACGGTTTGGGGGATCCTTCACCCGTCTTACCCGCATGTCACCGACCCTGTTGGGGGAGGAACAATGGCACGCAAAGACGAATTGGGCCGCTGGGGCGAAACCGTCGCGGGTGATTTTCTCGTCGCAAACGGTTACGACGTTCTCGATCGTGGTTGGCGCTGCCGTCACGGCGAGATCGACATCGTTGCGCGCAACGAACGAACCGTCGCTTTTATCGAGGTAAAGACCCGAAGGACAGAGCGGTTTGGGCATCCGCTCGAGGCAATCACCCCTGCCAAGTTCGCGCGATTGCGAGTTCTTGCCGGCGAGTGGTGCCGTGTTCACCGTGTTCACGCGGGAACGGTTCGAATTGACGCGATCGGCATCATTGGCGACGGACTCACAATCGGCAGCCTCGAACATCGCGTCGGGGTCATCGCTTGACCGTCGGCCGAACACAATCGATTGCGTTGTCAGGACTGTCGGGGCACCTCGTCGATATCGAAGCCGACATCGCATCGGGGTTACCCGCGCTTGTCCTCATCGGATTGCCCGATGCGTCACTGGGTGAATCCAAAGACCGCGTTCGCAGTGCCGTCGCCAATTCGGGGTGCGCGATGCCCCCAACTCGTGTGACGGTGAATCTTTCACCGGCGAGCTTGCCGAAACAGGGCAGCGGATTCGACCTCGCGATTGCTTTGGCGATTCTGGCGGGTACGAGAGATGTTCCAGCGGAATCGGTGGCCTCGTGCGTTCACCTCGGCGAACTTGCTCTGGACGGCCGTGTCAGACCCGTTGCGGGAATCCTGCCTGCGGTTGTCGCCGCTCGCGATGCCGGGGCACAACGCATCATGGTTCCGGCAGGAAATCGGACTGAGGCGGAACTCGTGCCGGACATCGAGGTCATCGCCGTGGCAAGCCTCGCCCACGCACTTCGTGAGCATGGCGCTGATGTTGCGGTGCCGCAAATAGATGTAATTCAACCGCCGCACGAGCCTGAGCCAATTTTGCCGTTGCGTGACCTGTCGGACATCGTGGGGCAACCCGACGTCGTTGATGCGTTGGTCACCGCGGCAGCGGGGGGACACCACATGTTTTTGCTAGGACCACCAGGTGCGGGCAAGACGATGTTGGCGGAACGGCTCGTCGACATTTTGCCCGATTTGGACGCCCGTGACGCGCTCGAGGTAACCAGCGTTGCGTCCCTTGCCCGAGTTGCACAGACACGGCAGTTGGTAACGCGCCCGCCATTCGTCGCGCCACATCACACCGCGACCGCCGTTGCCATTGTGGGCGGCGGGTCGGGAGTGATTCGCCCCGGGGCGGTTTCGCGTGCGAGTCGAGGCGTTCTCTTTATCGACGAGGCCCCTGAGTTCGCCACAACCGTTCTCGATGCACTTCGACAGCCACTCGAGTCGGGTGACATTGTGATCCATCGTGCGAATTACAGCGCGCGCTTCCCTGCGCAGGTTCAGTTGGTCCTCGCCGCAAACCCGTGCCCGTGCGGGAATGCTGGTGTTGCTGACTCGACCTGTGTGTGCACACCCGATCGCCGCCGACGCTATTTGGCGCGACTATCAGGGCCCATCCTTGACCGAATCGACATTCACGTGCCCGTTTCGAGGGTTTCGCGGGCTCACCTGTTTGATGACACCTCGCCACGGATGACAACCGCACACGCGCGCGCGCGAGTGGTGGCGGCGCGGGCGAAGGCAAATGAACGGTGGGGCCAAGACCGTCCTGACCCCACCGAACTCCGATCGGGCAAATTTCGCCTAGCTCCCATGGCTGTTCGCGCGCTAGATGCCGCACTCGATCGGGGTGCCGTGACGATGCGCGGCTACGACCGGGTCCTTCGCATCGCCTGGACTTTGGCCGATTGCGATGGTTCGTCTGTTCCCACCGCCGACCACATTGGTCGTGCGCTATATCTGCGACAAGGAGTACCTGCATGACAACGACCTGGAACCTTTCTTATACCGATATCGATCGTGCGATGGTGCCCGTGCGACCGGACGGCGAAATGTCCGACAGGCGGGACGCATTCGCGGAAGTCGCCTGGGGATTTCTGACCGAGCCGGGGGATCGCGTCGCGGGCGCTCTGATCCGCCGATGGGGTGCGGCCGAATCACTTGCTCGAATCCTTACCCGACCCGCCGCCTCAACCCTCGCAAATGACGACCTGTCGGGTGCTGACGTTAGCGAGGCGCTCGCGAGGTGGGAACCGCGCATGGACGCGCCGGCACTCTTTCGTTCGTTGTCTACTGCGAAGTCCGTTGGTGCCACGGTCGTGCGAATGACCGACGCGGAATGGCCGGCGGGTCTCTCTGATTTGGGTGATCACGGGCCGCGAGTCTTGTGGTGTCGCGGGGACATCGCGGCATTGCCGAATCCACCAGCCGCAGTCTCGATTGTCGGTGCCCGCGCGTCGACCGGTTACGGCGAGCACGTCGCGATGGATTTTGCCGCCGGGCTCACCTCGCGAGGTTTCACCGTCGTGTCGGGCGGCGCATATGGAATCGACGGAATGGCTCATCGCGCGACCCTCGCGTGTGGTGGCTCGACAGTCGCTGTGCTTGCCGGGGGGATCGACCAGTTGTATCCGGCGGGGCATGATGAACTTTTGCGGCGAATCATCGCGAGCGGGGTCGTCATCAGCGAAGTGAGTCCCGGAGGCGCACCGACTCGCTGGAGGTTCCTTCAACGAAACAGACTCATCGCCGCAATTGCCGGAGCAACGGTCGTCATCGAGGCGGGATATCGCAGTGGGTCGCTCAACACTGCGACCCACGCCCGCGAGCTCGACCGACCAGTCGGGGTTGTTCCCGGCCCAATCACCAGTGGTGCCAGTGCGGGGTGCCACCGATTACTGCGAACCAATCCCGCGACGACGCTGGTCACAACCGTCGCCGAGGTTGCGGAATTGTTCGGGATTGACGCCAACGCTGAACGATTCGACGCCCGCGACTCCGACACCGTGGTACGAATTCTCGATTCGCTTTCGTCGTCGAAACCGCGCTCGGTTGAGGTGATCGCGGCGAAGGCGGGGATCGACGTGACGACGGTCACGGCAACTCTCGGTTCACTCGAGGCAGAGGGGCGGGTGGTCCGCTCGCTCGCAGGATGGATGCAAAGCACTTTTGCTGCGGGTAAAGCCCGAAAACCAGGTGCGTGACGGTAATCTGGCGCCATGCTCGAGCCGGACGCCGCGTCACACGTTATCGCCCACATTTCCGACACCCACCTGCTTGGCGGAAATCGTAAACTTTTTTCCACGCTCGACGTCGCATCGAACCTCACCCGAGTTCTTGACCGCCTTCGGGCGGGTGATCAGAAGATCGACGCACTTGTCTTCACCGGCGACCTCACCGATATTGCTGAGAGTGACGCATACCGTTGGCTACGCAGCCAAGTCGAGCCGGCTGCAGCGGAGATGGGCGCAGAACTCGTCTGGGTGATGGGCAATCATGATGAAAGAGCCGCATACTCTCGTGAGCTGTTCGACGACGAGAGTGATGGCGTCCAGGATCGCGTCTACGACGTCGGCGGACTTCGCGTGATTTCCCTGGACACGTCGGTTCCCGGTTACCACCATGGCGCAATCACCGAAGAACAGCGCGCGTGGCTTGCTCAGGAGTTGGCGACACCAGCACGGTACGGCACGGTACTCGCGATGCACCATCCGCCGCTCATTGCGCACAGCCCCCTCGTGAGACTGATCGAGCTCGAAGAAATGTCACTTCTCGAACAGATTGTGCGAGGCTCAGACGTTCGCGCCATTCTCGCCGGACACTTGCACTATTCGTCGTTCGGTAACTTTGCCGGAGTTCCTGTGTCAGTGGCGAGTGCCACGTGTTACACGGTTGACCTGGGTGCCGACAAGTCGCTTCTCCTCAGCGCCGTTGACGGAGCACAATCCATTCAACTCATCCACCTTTACGACGGTTCAGTGGTGACGTCGGTCGTTCCAGCCGAAATATACCCGCACGTTTCGGGCTATCCAGCAACGCTTCGTGCGATGGCCGACACAATGTCTTTTAATGAGCTGCGCGAGATGATCTCGAATAAAACGTCCGACTTCAATTCCGCAGAACGCGAGCAGTCTGCCGACCTCTAGCGCGGGACAATTCGGTACGCTTGAAGGACGTCCCCGCCAGGGGGATGGTAAAAAACTACGGAGATTTGGCCATGTTCTTGAACAAAACTTACCGATTCTGGTCCGCCCTGATTGCGATGGTCTTGTCGACTGCCGTTGCGGGCGTGATGTTCTTCGTGTCGGCAACCGCGAACGAAGAGACCGCCCCCGAGAGCGGCGCACCGACTGCATCGGAAGCGGCCGAGGTTGCTCGAATCAGTGCGGAGTTCCCCGATTCGAGCGGCACATCGATATTCCTCGTGTACACCAAATCGACCGAACTGTCCGAGGGCGAAATCGCGACGATCAACGAAAATGTCGCCGAGATTTTTGCCGACCACACCGACATGGAGTTTGCGATTCCCGCGCTTGTCTCGGATGACGGCACGACGGCGTCAGCAATCATCCCGCTCGACAAAACTCTCGTCGTCGAGGTCCAAGAAGAGCGTTACGCCGAGATTCGCGATTCGGCCGAAGCTGGCTTAAATGGGGTCGACCTTTATCTATCTGGCCCTGAAGGTTTTGCGATTGACATCTCGAACGTTTTCGCGGGCGCTGATTTCACTCTTCTCTTGGTCACTGCCAGTGTCGTGATCGTTCTTCTGCTCGTCACGTACCGCTCGCCCATTCTCTGGATCGTCCCGCTGCTCGTTGTCGGCTTGGCAGACGGATTGGCTGGCGCTATGGCCGGTAAGGCTGCCGAGATGCTTGGAGGGCAACTCGATGCCTCCATCACCGGGATTCTTTCGGTGCTCGTTTTCGGTGCTGGGACCAACTATGCGTTGCTCATCATCTCGCGTTATCGCGAAGAACTTCTGAAGTTCGAGAACCGCGCGGATGCGATGGCCAAAGCCGTTCGTGGAACCGCCCCCGCCATCATTGCGTCGGGTGGAACCGTTCTCGCCGTCATGGCGGTGCTGTTGTTTACCCAGTTGGATTCGAACCGCGCGCTCGGGCTCGCGGGATTCGTCGGTATCGCCGTGGCGATGATCGCGGGAATTATTGTCCTACCGTTCGCGCTCGTCATCTGGCCGCGCTGGATCTTCTGGCCATTGACCCCCAAGTTCGGTGTCATGCCGAAACGCGAAAGCATGTGGGCACGAGCCGGAAAGGCAATTTCGCGCCGTCCCGTCGTTTTCGGAATCGGTTCGGCGATTCTCGCTGTCGCGCTGGCGCTTCCGGCACTCGGAATTCAAACGGGTCTCACGGCTAACGAGCGATTCCTCACCAAACCCGGTGCGGTTACGGGGATTGAAATTCTGACGGACAAGTTCGAAGAGTTCCAAGGCTCGGGATTCACCATCATGGCGTCTGAGGGCGATGTCGACGAAGTCCAGACGTACTTGGACGACAACAAAGACCTGCTCGTCGAGATTCCCGCACCCCCAGTGGTCACAGGCCCACCGATTCCCGGGGTCGTAATCGCACCGGCTCCCGAACCAGAGCCCACCTACTCGACGGTAGGCGAAACGAACGATGGCTGGACACAAATCACCGCAACGCTTGACTTCGCATCCGAATCGGATGAAGCCATGGCGGCCATTTCGGACTTCCGCCTCGGACTCGATTCGGTCGGTGACGGCAGTGCGTTGGTCGGTGGAACCGATGCTCAGATTTTGGACACCGATCTCGCGATCCAGGCTGACCAAAATCTGATTTTCCCGTCAGTCCTGGCGGTCGTGTTGCTCATCCTGATTCTGGTGTTGCGAGCATTCGTTGCCCCCGTGATTCTCCTTGCAACCGTCGTTGCGTCGTACTTCGCGGCCATCGGCTCGTCGTGGTTGTTGTTCCAAGGAATCTGGGGATTCCCCGCACTCGACGGGAACGTCCTCGTGTTGTCCTTCCTGTTCCTCGTAGCACTCGGAATCGACTACAACATGTTCCTGATGACCCGCGTCAAGGAAGAGTCCGAGATCGTCATCAACGGAAAACCAGCCGGAATCAAGGCGGGCATGGTGACGGCACTCGGCGCAACTGGCGGAGTAATCACGAGCGCCGGAGTTTTGCTCGCTGCTGTGTTCGCCGTGCTCGGAGTCTTGCCGCTCATCACCCTGACACAGATTGGTGTCATCGTCTGTGTCGGTGTCTTGCTCGACACACTCCTCGTGCGCACGGTCGTCGTTCCGTCGCTGACGTTCCTCGTTGGCGAAAGAATGTGGCTTCCGCGCAAAACGGGTGTGTCCAGCAAATAATTCATGGCATGCGCCAGCACACTGGTTGACATGAGAGTTGACGAGTCCGTCGCACGCTACCTCTTTGAGTTAGAGGCTGCGCGCGACGCGAGTTCGCACACGGTGCGTGCGTACCGCGGGGACCTCGATTTGTTTGTTCAGTCGTTGATGTCTGCCGAGACAACCGCGTTGTCCGACATCACTCTCGAGGATTGTCGGTCGTGGGTGTGGGCGATGTCGACCGCGGGGGACGCAGCAAGTTCCATCGGTCGCCGAGTTTCGGCCGTCAAGTCCTTCTTTCATTGGGCACACGCACGCGGTGATGTTCCCGCGAATGTTACCGCCCGACTGTCGGCCCCCAAAAAACCCGCTCACCTTCCGCGAGTGGTCGCCGCAAGCGCGATGGGTCACGTTTTGGACGACCTGGCGGCGCGGGCCGCGACGGGGGACCCCATCGCTGTTCGCGACCTCGCAATGTGGGAGTTGCTTTACGCCTCGGCGATTCGCGTCTCGGAACTCGTCGGAATTCGCCTCGGCGACATCGATTGGTCTGATTCGACAGTTCGAGTGCTAGGAAAAGGCTCAAAAGAACGTGTTGTTCCGTTCGGTCTCCCCGCACGCGCGGCGTTGATGAATTACCGCGACAACGCTCGCCCCGCACTCCCGGTCACGGCGGAAACCACCCACCTATTTGTCGGTGCTCGCGGAAAATCGCTCACGACGCGAACGGTCTACGGAGTAGTAAGCGCCATCATCGGCGCGATGCCGGGATCCGGCCCCAAGGGACCGCACATTCTGCGGCACACCGCCGCAACGCACCTGCTAGACGGCGGCGCGGATCTGCGCAGTGTGCAGGAAATTCTTGGGCACTCCAGTGTCGGCACGACCCAGATTTACACGCATGTCTCGAGCGAACGCCTGAAGAAGGCCTACGCGTCGGCTCATCCCAGGGCATAGGAATTGAGCCACGAGTCGTAGATGACGATTCGCGGTTGCAGCGGTAGGTAAGCGCTCGGGTCGACGTATTCGCCCGCTACCCGCAATCCCAGGTGCAGTGCGTTGTCGCCAAGGTGTCCACCCCGAAGGAAGCCCACGACGTCGCCGGGGTTGACAACGTCCCCGAGAAGAACCGCTGGCTCCACGGGTTCCAGGGTGACGTCGCCGTCTTCGAGTGTTCGTAACACGATTACCCCGCGACCAGCGACCGGACCGACGAAGGTCACCCGCCCTGCAACCGGCGCTCGGACCTCGGCGCCGGGGGCTGCCTGGATGTCGATACCGCGATGGCCCGCCAACCAGGCTTCTGCCGGTCTGGCGAAGTCGCGAATCACGTTCCCGACCACTGGCCACGACCATCGCGACTCCGCCTCGGATCGGGTCGCTGGGGTGATGGCGAGCAGAGCGCCCAACACCGCGATTATTGGGGGAGGAACATGAAGGCGAGCGATCATGACACCACTGTCACGCGTCGAACCAGATTATGTCTGGCATTTGACATCAACAGGGCAGAAGCCTCGGTTCGTTCGTGCTGTGGACAGCCTGTACACTGGGAACACGTTCATTTCGGTGAGCGAATTCGCGTGTCCAGCAGTTACACGAAACCATTGGTCCCTTCGGGGAGGAATCGGTACGGACACCAGGGCCAGACATCCGTCTGCGCAACAACCACAACAAAAGGAGAACGGCCATGGCCGTCGTCACAATTCGCCAAATGCTCGACAGCGGCGTTCACTTCGGACACCAGACACAGCGCTGGAACCCGAAGGTCAAGCGCTTTATTCTGACCGAGCGTTCCGGCATCCACATCATCGACCTTCAGCAGTCGCTTGCTCACATCGACTCGGCATACGAGTTCGTTCGCGAGACCGTCGCCCGCGGCGGCACCATCCTCTTCGTTGGAACCAAGAAGCAGGCCCAGGAATCGATCGCAGCCGAAGCCGGTCGCGTCGGTCAGCCCTATGTCAACCAGCGTTGGCTCGG
>Ga0214921_10003249_pt1 | contig 25149 bp, 15 predicted proteins | sample LL1505_MetaG_FD_177992 | JGI IMG/M metagenome (GOLD analysis project Ga0214921, IMG submission 177992) | Freshwater microbial communities from Lake Lanier, Atlanta, Georgia, United States - LL-1505 | ecosystem: Environmental > Aquatic > Freshwater > Lake | place: USA: Georgia | collected...
ACTGCGACTGCGACTGCGACTGCGACTGCGGCTGCGACTGCGACTCCAGCTTCTCGCCGCGCAACACCCTCTCAATCTCTTCCTTCGTAAATCGTTCGTTGTTATTCCACAAGTCCGAATCGAAGTTATCGACGCGGTCGAAGTTATTAAACTGCGATTTCTGATATATCGGATCCTCTTCTTGGAAACATGTTGTGAGTAGCGGAGTTGTAAAATAAATATTCAGTAGCTCGTCTCCGTGATTGACAATCATATGATCGCCACTCGTAAAGATACCGCGTTCTTTGATAAGCATTACGAGTTTCTGGGCGCCACGTTTGGTCAGAATGTACGAGTAATTACAGAAATGGAAATATCGACGCGGTGTATTCCCGTACAGGGTATTTTTACTGACGCGCGCAAAGAATTTATTGATTTGCTCTGTCGCCGCAGGAAGTACCGGTTTGTTCGGCGGAAGCACGCCGCCGAGATAAATCACATCCGCGTCGCTCGGTACTGACGACGCCATTTGCGCCCATTGAATGAGCCAGCGTTCGCTAAACTTGACATCGTCTTCCATAATTAAGTACGAATTCGCAAGACTATCGTTCGCAAGTTTCTCCCACAGTCCAAGATGCGAGAGCGCGCATCCCATAACAGATTTTTTCCATCCAAAGTCGTTATTTCGGAAGCATTGAATAATATTCGGCGATAGCTCGATCGTCAGACCATCCGTCGCATTCCAGCGATAGACGCGATCTTTGAAGGCTTTATGCGTAGTCTTGAATCTCTCCATCCGATCCGCACGACGTTCTAGATTGATGACGTAGGCTTCGTCGATCCGTTCGGCGAACGGTACGATTGCGCGGAATTGTCCGCGATGTACGTAGAGTGGTACGGAAAGCTGTTGAGCGGCGCGGAAGGAACGGTCGCAGTAAAATTCCTTGATGCTCACACGGGGCGCATTCGCTCGTAGGCTCAGAATGCTCAGAATAGACTGGTCGTGACGGTGTCCTAGACACGTTGCCGAATACGGTTGCCACTTCTCACCTACGATAGTATCGCGCTGTTTCGCAATATCCAGCGCTTGCTTCGCGATATCATTGAATGGACTGCCCTTCTTCATACCTACGCAACCCGCCCATAATTGATTCGTCTTCAGCTCCGCCTCCGTCACGTTAAGATTCTTACAAAACGTCGGATGGCACCAACGCTCGTTCGTCTGCTCTACGTCATCAATCAGAAAAATTCCCTGCGTATCAATCAATTGCCAGATACGGTCGAGCGACGTCGTAAATACTGTAGCCGAATCCACGTACAAAATACATGTATCTTTTTCGGACTCGTCCAGAATATTCTTATGTACCCATAACTTCCACGCAAAATGTTGCGGATTCCAGAAATCCTCCCATTCCGAGGATAAAGTCGTAGGAAGCATACGAATTTCCGTCGCACCGTGTTTTCGTAATAGTTGCTGAAGTTGTTCGGTTACGTCGGGCCATATATATACAATCTTAGTCAGTTCTGGTTCAATCTGTTTGAGAGAATTGATCGCATTGATAGCGGCTTCTACGAACTTTGCGTTCGCCGCGGTGACAAATACGCGTTTTTGGTTGTGACTTCTTGGGGTTTGTGGGACTTGTGAGACTTGCGAGACTTGTGGGGCTACCGGTTTGGCCGACGCTAAGAACTCCTCGGATTTCTCCCACGCCGATTCCTCGACGCGTACATTCACATCCAGAATACGCGCGAAAATTTTTGTAGCGATTGCCGTCATCGTACGCTCGCACCACTGACGTTTGAATGCCGATAACGCCGGTACAGATGCCATAGCACGCCACTGTTCATCGGTCTGTTTATTGACTAACCCGATGAGATCCTGCGCCGTCGCAACCTGGTTCGCGTTAAGAAATCCCGCCGAATCAAAATCGCGATCGACGAACGGATCGCCCCAGTAAATCGGAACGGCTCCCGCGACTTTTGCGTGGAAGATTTTTTCGGTCGTATATCCTGGCGCAGAACTATTTTCGTACGTAATCGCGTATTTGTACTGTTTGTAAAACTCTACTTTCGCAAGTTCGCCTCCGCCGCCGCCTAAGCCAGCCGGTATCGGTCCGCTCGGTATATTACAAAAGAGTCGGCCTCCCGCATCGACATGTTTCCACTGATTGAGAATCTGGAAGGCCGTATTACGATTCGGATTCGCGGGATTCGTCGCAACAAAGGCGCAAAACTTATTTTTTGCGTCGAGTACGGCGGTATTGACTGTCGTCGCGTCTTTGAGTGATACCGGTTTCGGATTCACCATTTTCACCGGATCGGCGCCCCACCAATTGATTTCCGTCACCCATAGCGGAAGACGAATGTAGTCCGAACTCGTATCATAATTATATCCGATATTCAGAAACGTATTCGCATCCTTATTAGGAGCCGAATTCTCACCCGTAAAATAGACGCGAGGAACTCCTGCATACTGATTTTCCGATCCTTTGCTAAACGGACCAAAAAATACAACATTCGGATTGACCGCATCGTGAATCACCGAAATATTGTTGAGATGTCCTACCCACTGGAGTAGATACAAAAAGAAATTTTCGTTGGGCTGGAATTGGTCCCACATAACCGCAAAGGCGACCCGTAATTCCTTCTTATTCAAAACCGGTGCGGGACGTACGGGTTTTATCGGCGATAATTGCGTCGAGAGAATAGTATTGTAGGCCGCTTGTACCGCCACGGGTGAGAAACGCTTACGGAGACCGTCCTTCCTTTTCCCAGCGCTTTCCGTCGAGAAAAATCCCTTATTCTCATTGTAATCGCGATTCATCGAACGCCACGCGCCCGTCGCCTGAAGAATCTGGTTGAGTTCATAATAATATCCCATCTCTTTTACGATTTCGCAATTGTGAATCATAGGAATACCAAGATACATCGCATCCAATATATAGGATTTCAACGGACGGAAGCGCTGGTGCGAGACGAAAAAACACTTTTCGCGAAGTAAATCGGGCAAACGTACGCGAGGCACCATATTTCCACTAATATCCGGTAATAGCAGATTGCGTACTACATTCTGTTGGAAAAACGCATTTTTCGCCGTCGCTTCGCCATTATGTACGCAAAACCGAATCGGATCATTCTGAATACGAATCTGACTAATAATATTCAGAGGAATAATACAATGTGAAGTATTACTAAAATTACTTTCGAGTACGCGGGCGCACCATGACATTGTCGCCGGCGTACCAGCAGGTATAGCGGCATCCATTTTCTTCGCGGATTCGCTCCACGACGGTAGCGTGTTCTCGGCTACAAACGCATCCAACATATCTGGATCCCAGACGTAGGGCACCTGTTGTACCGGAACACCCGATAAAAACTCGAGATATTTTATATCATCTTTCGTGTAAAAATCGTACGTCCAGAGCGCCGAAAGATTCTTAAAGCTACGCTGCGTCGGATTCCAAGAATAGACACTGGATTCCATATCGTGAAAAATTGGCGGATGATGTACGAAACCGATAACCTGTTTCGCGGCGGCTACGCGTTCCTCGGCCGATAGTGACCATACAACCTCAATCAGTGTATCGTATCGTTGTTCTTTGGACCACGCGATCGTTTTCAATGGACTGGGAGGCACGTCAATAAACCATGCGGATTCTCCGCTTGGATACAAGAGTGTCACATCGTGACCCGCGAGAAAGAAAGTACGTCCAAGAGCACACGCGACTTGTGGAATACTACCACTAAAGTAGCTATTTTGAAATCGTACGGTAATTCCGATTTTCATCTATGGACTATATGTACAAAGATGATAATGTTTAGACCTTTTGTTTAGACCAACGGGCATTTAAAATGGGCAAGAAACTGCCTACATTTTATATGACACGTTGGCGAAAGACTGCCGGAATGACCGGCGGTCTAAAAAATGATTTGATTCTTTCAGGTGACTAATAGTTATGAACGACTCTCCGCGATTTATGTATTCCGCGTGTATGTATCATTCCGCATTTTACGCGATACTTCTGCTATTCCTAGTGTTTCGTGCGTTCTATGGCTCCTATCTTACTCACCAAACGTAGCGCTTCCTTCGCATTTATCGGTGCTTCCAACGACGTAAGTTGCTCAATAATAGGTTTATACTCCTTGTAATCTAGATTGAACACTATAACCGAATGAAGCGCGGTCATTCCCAACATAAATACATCAAAACTTTCTTTATACTTCGCGAATAAAGTCGTTCTATCGGAACTCTTTTTCATCGCATTGTAAAATTCGCGATTTATACGGGCTACATTTTCCTGGAAAATAGGTGATTTATAAATTGTTTGGTTGACATAATAGGTTTTCGTTCCAATAATACTTGTCGAAATAAACTGATTGTATCCAAACAGATACCATCGCATCGGCGAGGTCGTAAGTAACGATCCGTGCGTTTTTTCGTCAGGATGGATCGGCGTTGACGCGCCCCAATCAATTAGTGTGTACATATCCTTACACCGAACAATATTATCCAATTTTATATCGTTATGATAATATCCACGTTCATTTAATATGATGAGACTCGCGAGAATATCAATCAGAAGTTTCCTAGGCTCGACATGATATTTATTGTCGCATCGTCGGCCAAACACGGCGTAAATATCCGGTTGTTTATCAATGTGCATCGCTACGCCATATACGTTGTATCTCTGGAAACGCAGAGGCGCTACGGTTGTAAAATGTTCCGCGTCGGCGCCGTAAATTTCTTTTATATGTTGGTTCGTACGTATTTCGTCTAGAAGTTTTTTGTGCGCTACGGTGGAATGTTGTCCCTTATGTTTGAATAGTTTCGCAATCGCGCCACTCATCCCTTGCGTAGTCTCGACGAATTCGGCGATATCGGCTGGACGAGTTAGAACTACCGGGTCTTTCTCAGTATAGACGGTAATTTCGGTAATCGGCGAATCCTTCAAAATCTTACAAAAGGACTCGCCGAACGCAACGCATCCCGCGTTATAGGTTTTTCCCTGGGCTCCTTCGCCGAGAAATTCGCCTCCGCGAAGGCTGCGAACTTTACGAGTTTTATTTACCATCTTACTGTAAGCGCCTATTTTTCAGTGAGCAGAGTTGTCCATTTCGTAATATTCTCAGGATTATAAATACTAAAATTCCACGTGAGCTGTTTTGCGTGCGCTGCGTACGCCTCCTTGTTTTTCTCGTGATTCAAGGTCACGTTATTGATTTGTTCCGCCGCTGCCTCAAAATCATTACCCTCGTAGTAATATCCGTAGTCACGGAATCGCGGAATATTATGAACGACAGGAAAGCCCATCGTCATCCATTCGAGCAAACTATAATTGTATTCATTATTGACCTGATGCTGAATTATGATTGCGCTTCGGAATACGCGTGCGACATTGATCATATGCGCGCGAGGCATGAGATGAAGTTTGCCAGCCGCGTACGACGTAATATTAGGTAAAACCGAATGTTGGAAATACTGATTTTCTTTGAGTTTCTGACCGTTGATGACCGTGACAGTATCAATACGTTGGGGATACTTACGATAATAGGATTCCGTAGCCATAATGGGAATCAATGAATTTTTCTGAAAACTAATATTCGGTTCCATAATAATAAATTGGCGCGCCGATTCGACGTTCATTTTCGAACCGTCGTAGGCGTGACCGAGTTCCTGGATAAACATCGGATCCCATACGTACGGCGCGATTCGCGTTTTCCCACAGAGTCCGTTGATTGACCCCGCATATTCCGCGTGAAAATCATAATGCGGAGAGACCCAAATTTCGTCTAATTCACCTGCGACATGATGGCTAAAATTCACATCTTTATAAAAGGTTATCGTTTCAATATCAATATTCAGAATATTTCCAAGATAGAGTTTTGCAACTTTGGCGCCCATCGAACGGAAAAATCTCCGAATGCTCGGATCACAACTCATACCCATCTCAATGTAGGCGGCAACACGGTGCGGAGCGAACATATACGTTTTAAAATCCGTCAAACGAAATTTCTCGTGAAGTTTCGCATCTTTATTATTCTCATTGTTATCAACCAGTAGCCACGGTTCGTATCCTGCGATTTCCAACAGTTTGTAAATTACATAAACGTTTTGGAACAATCCGTTCGCCCAAATATGTTCATCCGGAATTCGTACCGTCGTGAGAAAAACGCGAGGTTTATCCGATACTATAAGAGTTTTCGGAACGACGGACGGTATATCCTGCGTTAGCAGACCCGAACCGGTTCGCAAAGTAGGGTAGGGCATTGAATTATGTTTCTAAACTCGTATTGATTTAGACCGACGCATATCTGTCTAAAGTCGCCCGTAAAACATAATGTATATGGAAAAAATACAATATATTACTATCGGTACCGATTGCGCTCCCGCCGCCGCATTGCGAACTCTGAACCTACGCGACTTCGCCCTACCGTTTGATTGGGTACAAATACAACCGGAACAACTATGCGATATCATTCGGAAGAATTTTCACGAGTACCACGATAATTTGACCTTATGCGGTACGCGTATCCGTAATGGCTACGGAGTGTTCTTTCCCCACGATTATCCTACAACGGAATGTACGGAACTCAAACGCGATGAGGAAGCGGATATCGGTGGAATTCCTGAACGACCGATACTCACCGGCTGGGAAAAACATATTCCCAGTGTTCGCGAAAAATATGTACGGCGAATCCATCGATTTCATTCCATTCTTTCGTCCAAAGAGCCGGTTATCGCGTTGTACAGAGGTAGTTTAGAGTCGGTACCGCAACTACGCGCCGCGTTCGCGGAACGGTATATGAAGCATAATATCGTATTTGTCGTAGCTACGAAAGAACAATCATCTGATCCGTATGTCATCGCATGTGATACAGAAGCCAATGGTCATTGGAACGATTCGTTGATTTGGTACGACGCTATCGAACGCGCGAAAGAAATTGCCGTCGCACTATAGAATGCTCAACGAGTTCCTCGTGATTGTATCCGAGGTTACGCTTTCTTTGTATCCTACGCTCATTAAGATTGTTCCAGCGAGCGTTGTACTTCAAACAGTAGTACGTATGCTCGTTTTCACCGTCTTAGCGTTCATAAGTGCCGTTATCACCCGAGTACCGCTATCCTTTGCGCAGTTTCTCACCGCCGAAACTCCACTCACGGGATTACTCAATCTAGTTCATGTCGGCTCCAGTTATGTAGCCTTCGATGCTCTCGCCGGTGGGAATGCGATGAGTCTCTTTTACGTCTATCCGTTTTTAAACTTAATCGGCGCGTCGGTCCTACTAGGAGAAACGATGCCTGTACAGAGCATACCGTGGTTGCTCGTCGCGTTTTTTGGCGCAATCTTAGTCGCGCAACCGTCCGCGGCCAATTGGTCGATGGTCGGCGTTATCTGCGCCCTACTCGCCGCCGCGACCGAAACGGGTATTTATTTATGGTTTAAAAAATCCAAAGAATCGCAGGAATCACAAGAATCACAAGAAACACAGCAACCTTGGACAAAAATGTTCCAAATGTACGGTGCCAGTAGCATTCTACTCCTCGTTGGCTGTCTGGTGCTGATAGGATTGAATTGGATAGCACCGAATCTGTTCTTTACGAGTGGTTCCGGATTTGCGCAGATGATAGCCTTCAATTCGATTGTTGGATTTGTAGGATACGCGCTGCGATTCTATTTAATTCCGAATGTAAGTACAGTCGTATTTAGTACGCTGAGTTTCTTCGGTGTAATATCGGCGTACCTATTCGGCTGGGTTTTCTCGAACGAAACGCCGACTCTCTTACAGGGACTCGGAGCGACCGCGATTATATTAGCAAATACCGTTCTATTACGTAAGGAGATAGCATGACCAGTCGGTCGGGCGGCTTACTAGAACTCGTAGCACGAGGAAAGAAGGACGTATTCTTTACGTCCAATCCGACAGTTTCGTTCTTTCATAGCGTATATTTACGTTCTGCGGCGTTTTCGAAAGAAATTTACGTCGTGAAACCGCGTAACGCCCCGGAATGGGGACATTGGGTTGATTTTGATATTGACCATCGTGGCGATCTCGTTCGCCAATTTTATTTACGAATTCAATTGCCTACCTGGCTTCCTACATCGGTCGCATCGGTGAATATGAATGGTCTGGTCACCGATGCGAGTGGCGTCACATTTGGGTATTGTAACAATATTGGATTTCAGATGTTGGGAGCCATACAGGTTTTTCAAGACCAGGTGATGATTCACGAATTACACGGAGAATATCTTGATTGGCGATTGCGTCAGGCGAATGGATTTGCGACATCCTTTCTAATATCTTCCGAAACCGGTGGTCGCGAGGAAACACCGTTAGCGATTGCGCGTTCATTGTCGCTCGGAGTATTACGAGTTCCTTTACCTATCTTCGGAAGCCAGCATATACACGATCCAGGATTGCCGATGGTCGCGCTCAAACAGCAGCGATTTCGCTTACGTATGTATATTCGGAATTTAGACGAAGTCGTCGTCGCTTCCGATGGCCGAATCAAACCGAATCCGTGGAATATGCCTCTACGAATTCAGAGTTCGCCGAACGGCCCTATTGATATTACGCAGAAGACACTTCCGCGCTCCGCAATGAAAAATATCGATATGAGTCTGGAAACGACGCAAATCTACGTTCCGGCGGATGTTCAGGTCTTTCTGAAATCTCAAACGCTACGATTTCCGTTTCAGTCGGCGCAGTTTCAACAATTTACGATTGAGGACAATCAATTGACGGCGGCGGCGCCTCCGTTCAATATTAATTTCCAATACCCTATGACTATTGATTTTATTGGTAGTGCTGATAGATTTCTACTCGGTATTCGTAGTGAAGCCTCGACTCTCGCGGGACAACGTACTAATTTACGACCGGCTCCTGGATTGTCAACGCGGTTTATTAAAAATCTGCGTCTGAATATTGCGAATATTGATCGTATTCAAACGGCGGATATTCCGATTGTCCGCGAACTTGCGAGTTACTGGAAAAATTATCGTATGGGCTTAGATCTTGCCGATACATCCTTACCTCAAGAAATCTATACAATTACCTTCGGAGGATACGATGTCGGCGAGCCGGCGGGAACGTTGAATCTTACGCGCGCTGTACTTCCAACAATGTATCTCAATCTCGCGGCGACCGCGTACGATCCGCGAACGATAAGTCGTAAAGCCGTTGCGTTACTGTATGCGGAAACGTGGAACGTATTTGAAATCGCGGGTGGAAAAGGAAAGATGATGTTTGATGATACGTAATGTTAGACCAACGGGCATTTCAAATGGGCAGGTTTATATGACACGTTGGCGAAAGACTGCGGAATGACCGGCGGTCTAAAAAAATTGAACATCGGCGAAGCGGGGACAAGAAAACAGCGCCATTGTCTTCTTACAGTTATACCACCTTGCGGGTAGCCTTATCCTTCTTTCTTTCTTCTTTCCTTTCTTTCATACTATGACAACTCGTAACATCAGTTTTCCTCCGGAGGCGGCGAGCGCGTTCGGCTCTCGCCACCGAACTCCTACGTACAGAGATTTTCCATCGGAGGCCCGTAGCGCCTTCTCGAACCAATCTAGTGCTACGACGCACTTGACGTCGCATACGGCGTTTGATGAAACGGCGGCTAGAGCCTTTGGTAGTGGTCGCAGTGGCCAAGGATCTACGCGCGATTTTGGCGCGGAGGCTTCCGCCGCGTTCGGAATGGGACAAGGACGTACTGAGAGTACGCGGGGATTTGGCGCGGAGGCTTCCGCTGCGTTCGGAACTGCGCAAGGACGCGGCGGGTTCGACAATCGTGCTTCCAGCGCATTTGGCCATAAGAAGCATACGAGTTCCTCCTCCACATCATCGTCGGCTCCCGCAATCGTACGTGGAAATACTATGGGAGCCCATTTCGCTGCTCTGCTAGGCGATTCGCCTACAGTTATCGGTCGCTCAGGTAGCGCCCTCTTCAAGAAGAAGAAGGAGACAACTCCCGCCTTGACCCAGGAAGAGATGTTTCCTGCGCTGGGTGCTCCTGCGACTGCTCCTGCCACTGCGACTGCGACTGCCACTGCTGCAACCGTACAAAAGGTCGTAAAGATGAGTTTTGCCGATCTTGCGCGTAAGCGGGCGCAGGAGGATGAAGAGGATCGCGTACGCTCGGAACAGATGGAAGCAACGCGTCGCCAGGAGCAACAGCGTCTGGACATGGATCTCAAACGGGCGCGTACGATCCACAACATCCGCAGCACCTTCAACCATAAAAAGACTCTCTTCGTCGAAGAGGAGGAAGAGTTCTGCGAAGAGGGCGAAGCCTATATCCGTCCTGAGGATATGGAAGCGTCGCACGAGGAAGCAGTGGAGGAGGAGGAGGTCTGGTGATGTGTATAGCCTAAAAAGAAACCCTAAGAAACAGTAAATGGAATACACAGTAAAACGAACACAATATCTGTTTGATCTATCCGGCGTACGCTGTAAAACGCGCGGCGATATAACCGTAATGCAGCGCCAATGGGATACCTTTGAACGCGTAGAAAACTATAACGACATCATTTTTCAACGCATACAGAATGGCTACCGCGATCGTCTGTATTATCAGTTTGCGAATCGTCAGGAACTTAGCGATTACAATATTGGCCAGCAACAACATATACTGCGCTATCCGTGGCTGAGCACTAACGTATTTTGCTCCATAAGCCAACGACCGATTACGAGTACAATTATAGTACCGGCTCCACAATATATGCAAATTCCGAAATGTACGCTCTTTTCGACTTCGGTATCCGCGTCTGAAAAAACGGAACAAATGGGCGATTTAGCGACCTATATTCACGTGAGTACCTACAATAACCAACACACATATAAGTATATTTTTACGAGTGCGGAGGAACGGTTGGCTTATCATCGGGCGGAACGACAAATTTTGGCGCCGAAATAAGTTTCGTAAGTGACGAGCCTTCCATAATACACGTATGAACTTTAGTATTCAACGAATCCTCAATTTCATACAGTTTCGTAATTTCCACCCAGAGTTGTAATTTCCGCTGTGTTAAATATGTTTGGCACAGTCGTGTTGAGTCCATACCTACGCAGAAGAACAGGTTGTCGGTTCAACTTTTTTAGAACGCACGGCCTACATTGATTATACGCGCAACGAGGCCATTACTTCTTTAATATCATCTCGGTACTTTACACGCGCATTAGCGAGGCATCCGTTCGTTTTGGAAATGAGATGCTTTTCTGCTTCCGGAATTTTCTCCAACAATCCGATATACGTGGGAGATTCCGGATTGTACGTATATACTTTACCGGTAGCGGATTCAATAAGATATACGATACCTTGTACGGATGCGCGAATGAGGGTTTTCGGAACAGGATCCATAGAATTGAGTAGAGATTTCGGAACGCGGGAGGGAGTCAGTTTTTTAGCCCAGGATTCGGATTCCTTTTTGGAAAAACCCTGCCAGGAATACATCGGGAGTCATAATACTACATCCGCTCGCTTGGCTGACTACCATAGCAAGTAGTATTACGAGTATAATGAGATACGGAGCTACGTTGACTAGCATATTTACAATTTTTTCCATTCCTGAACCTAGCCTTAACTAGGGGTTTCGGAAAAAATTGAACGGTGGGAAATCCGGTTTGCCGGTTCTTGGGTCCCCATTGGCATCATACTTTCCTAGAAACTTTCTAAGTTCCTTTCCTTCCTTCCTTCCTTTCCTTCCAAAGATGTCCTTTCCCGTTCCCATGAACCTCGTAGCCGCAGCCCTCCTACGGCTCAATAACGGCGACAACTTGCTCCCTGAGCAGGTCGCGGCTCTTACGGAACTTGCTGGCCCTTCGGCAGCCGCAACGGCCGCCGTCTCTGCGTCTTCGGCGGCTGCGAGCATGTCTGCGGCTTATTCTAAGCCAGAGGCTGTCGCAGTCGCAGAGGCAGTCGCAGTCGCAGAGGCAGTCGCAGAGCCAGAGGCGAAGGCTAAGAAGCCTCGTAAGGCAAAGACCGTCAAGCCCGCAGAGAACGAGATCGTCTTCGATCTACTCGCACCGGTCGATATGCCGGCTGCTCCTGCTCCTACTGCTCCTGCTCCTTCTGCTTCTGCTCCTTCTGCTTCTGCTCCTGCTCCTTCTGCGCCTGCTAACGCAGGCGCCGGCGAGCCTACGGCCGATCCGCTCCGTACGCACAGCAGCCGACTGACTACGGTAGATGCTACGCTGTGCCAGGCGCGTAAGATAGACGAGAAGAACCCTATCGTCGGTACGCGCAAGGACGACGACGGCGCCAACGGTATGTTCTATCCCGAGAAGCAGTGCGGAAAGAAGCCCGTACCCGGCCAGAAGCTCTGCGCTACCTGCGCAAAGAAGGAGGAGGCCGTAAAGACTACGGACAAGGCCGATAAGACCTGGTACGGTCGTCTCGACGAGCCTCTCTACTGGAACGCAAAGGTTGTCGGTTGCAAGCACTTCTTCGACAAGTATCCCGAGGGCATCAAGGGTGACGCTACGACGCGTGTCGCCGCTCCGGTTAGCGTACCAGCTGCTAAGCCAGCGGCCAAGAAGGTCGCGGCGAAGAAGACCGAGGCGAAGGAGCCGATTGCCGTTGCCAATACCGCCGTCTCTCCCAAAGACGCCGCGTGGATTACGTTCCTCATCGAGGGCAAGCCGCACATCCGTAGCACCAAGAACGGCAACACCTACACCTGCGACCTCAGCAAGCCCACTCGCGAGGAATCCGTCGTCGCCGACAACTTTGTAGGGTGCTGGAAGGACGGAGCGCTCGACAAGTTTGCCGAGGAGGCCGACAACGAGTAGAAAAAGACAAAAAACCCTAAAAAAACGAAAAACCCTAAAAACCACAAAAAAACGAAAACCCTAAAAAACCACAAAAAAACGAAAAACCCTAAAAAACCACAAAAATTTTTCAACCGGCCTTTCGTATCACTAGCATATTATTGTCGCCTGGATCTACAATGCTGGGTAAATGAACAAGGGTGAAATGGAGGTCTGCGTATATTTTTCGCCACGTCGTAAGAATTTCCTCAAATCGTACCATATTATCATTTTTGATATCCTCTACAATGTAAAAGCCATTCGGAGCAAGACGATGAATACTGTTTTCGAAGAAGCATACGTTCGCTTCGAATGTATGTAATCCATCGTCAATAATAATATCAAACTTCTCTTGTAAATCCGATTCACTCCACATACTGTGAATGATTCCAGGATTCGTCTGATCGCAATAAAAGGTTTTAATTCTATCCGTATTCATCAGAATACGTTTATCAATATCGGCTCCGAAAATTCGCGCATTCGGAAAAAACTCTTGCCATCCGTACAACGATGCGCCAGGACGGCCGAAGGGTCCCATATTGGACGGAACATCAGTATTGTTTGTACCAAGTCCTAATTCAAAAATGCGCAACGACTTTGTCCGAATATTTTGAAATAAACTATAATACAGCGTCGTATAATTATGACGCGATTTCGTAATATTTTCGTGACCTTTATCGCTGCCGTACCGACCCATAATTAGACATAACGGCGTAGCCGTCATTGTATCCAATGCCATTAGATTATATTATTTTTTTGACTTTAGATTCTGTATTTCCAACATTCGCTTATTGCGACATCTGAACTTCTTGAGTGTCTTTCCGCGCGTCTGAAGAACTGATTTCACACAGATAGCGATAGCCGGTTGTTCTGTTTTGTTTTTACGAGATTCACGTACTTTTTTGATACATGAGCAAAACTTTCTCGCGAGTGATTCCTTCATGCTCTATTTCATTCTCCGGTTTTATGGGGTTGCTGCGGGTCTATAGAGTTTTAATATTCGTTTCAATTGATAGAGGTATGTCTTGGACAAACAACAGGACGCTCGATTTGGACAAATTATTTGTCCGTGATATCGTATTTAAGGATGCTTCCAATCGTCCTATTTCCGCCAATCAGGTTCTTTATACGCGGGGAGACGGTGGTACGTATTTTGCGAATGTACCTGGTAGCAATCCGAATTTAACATCGGCATTCAACGCCGTTCAGGTGGGCTCCAATGCGACGATTCTTGCGTCAGGAGCGAGTAACACTCTGTATTTACAACCAGGCTCGGGTATCCAGTATCACGTCGATAATAGTACCGGAAAACCGGAACTCTACATCGCATCGCTAGCGCCCGAGCAGATTACGGTATCAGGTGGCGGATCCGGTACTCTATATTTTTCTTCTTTAACGGATGCTCTGGGAGGAGGAAAAACTATTTATTACGCCGGTACGGGAGATACTACAATTCAGATTTCCGGCACGACGGTATTGTTCGGCTCGCAATACAATTCAAGTCTTTCGACGGTACAACAACTCGAAAGCACACTCATCAACAGTCTAGAAACGCAATCGACGCTCACCGCGATTCTCCAATCGACGCTTTCCACCGCCGATGCGGTTCTCATATCGACCGGTATTGCCGCCTTATATTCTACCGTACAATTTACGGAAATGATTGCGATTCAAACATCTTCATTTGTATTTAGTACATTCGCGACCGATACCGAAGGGAATCATACAATTTTAAACGTCAACCAAATCAACGCAAATACCGTAGAAACGAACCAATTGGACGCCTCGCAAGTCAATACATATTTACTTAATATCGGTTCAAATGAATTATTCGAATACAATACGCCGGCGGATATTCCTCAGGAATGTACGGTTATTACGAGTACAGGTTCGGTAAGTACTTATACAAACTATTTGAATGTCGTTGATTCCTACACTAATGTTGAATTCGCATTCCAGAAGCAATTTTTAGCAAGTCAATCGACCTTCAATACATCGACCTTTCAAACCTTTGGTGAGCAGGTACAACTCGGTTTCTTCCCGTATTTATCTACTCAGGGCAATCGTCTTCCGTCCTCGCTCGCGAGTCAGTTCGTACCAATTTTACAACAATTAGAAGTTCTAGAACAAATCGTCATTGGCTCCAATTCTACACTCACCAATTACAGCCTACAAAATATCGCAAAGTTAGATATCATATGCGCGAATAACTCCGAACTGAAAGTACAGGGCAATGTGGTTATGAGTTCGTTGGAAGTCAGCTCAATCAATGGCTTCAATGCGGGCGGCGGCGGATTTGGTGTCGGTGGTTCTACCTTTTCTTTCATATATACCGATACTATTTATCCATCAACGTACGGCGGTGTAGTCAAGATACCTGTCGCGAAAATTAGTAGTTTGAACGGTCAGCCGTTTGGTACTTTTAGCACTCTGTATTTTTCGACCGCCAATGGTACAACTCAGAATACATCAACTGCAAATATAACGCAGGCAAATATTCTAAACGCGTCTATTTCTACGTTGCTCGCAAGTAATATAATTATTGAGAGTGAAACTGTGAGCTCTTCTAAGATAAGTTCTTTAACAAATTATCAACTGTACAACCAAAACGCGAATATCCAAAATTTAAGTACAAATAATCTTAGTACTGCAAACATATTTTTTAATTCTGCGCAGGGCATCAGTGCGTATATTTCCGATTTACATGTGAGCTCTCTATCAGCATATCTCACGAATACTGTACATATTAGTACTTTCAATATGTCAACCAATCATGGTTTTTTCAATACGATCGATTACAATACTGCCAACGGCCAAAGTACAAATTCTCTACTCGCGAGTACGGGTATTACGACTTTTAATCTCGCCTCGGGTCCGCACATCAGTACCGTCAATCTTTCGTCGGCCAATATCGGATTCTTTACGGCGACCGGTTCGACGTTAAACGTCCAGAACGCGAGTACTGGTCTTACGACTTTCAATCTCGCCTCGGGTCCGCACATCAGTACCGTCAATCTTTCGTCGGCCAATATCGGATTCTTTACGGCGACCGGTTCGACGTTGAATGTCCAGAACGCGAGTACGGGTCTTACGACTTTCAATCTCGCGTCCGGTCCGCACATCAGTACCATCAATATCTCCACCGCGAATATCGGCTTCTTTACGGCGACCGGTTCGACGTTGAATGTCCAGAACGCGAGTACGGGTCTTACGACCTTCAATCTCGCCTCGGGTCCGCATATCAGTACCGTCAATCTTTCGTCGGCCAATATCGGATTCTTTACGGCCGTAGGTTCGACGTTGAATGTCCAGAATGCGAGTACAGGTCTTACGACATTTAATCTCGCCTCGGGTCCGCATATCAGTACCGTGAATATCTCCTCCGCCAATATTGGATTCTTTACGGCCGTAGGTTCGACGTTGAACGTCCAGAACGCGAGTACGGGTCTTACGACTTTTAATCTCGCCTCGGGTCCGCATATCAGTACCGTGAATATCTCCTCCGCCAATATCGGATTCTTTACGGCCGTAGGTTCAACGTTGAACGTCCAGAACGCGAGTACGGGTCTTACGACCTTCAATCTCGCTTCGGGCCCGCATATCAGTACCGTAAATATCTCCTCCGCCAATATCGGATTCTTTACAGCCGTAGGTTCGACGTTGAACGTCCAGAACGCGAGTACCGGTATCACGACCTTCAATCTCGCCTCGGGTCCCAATATAAGTACTTCGAAAATATCTACCGCAACCATTCAGTACGATATTGCGTACGGCAACGTATTATCCAATAGTTTAAGTATCTTCAGTAGCGTATATTTTTCCACGGCGATCGGATGGGATGCGCAAATTTCGTCGTTGGAAGTCAGTACAATCACCGCGCATATTATCAATGTCGTGTATGTCAGTTCTTTCAACATTAGTACATTCAGTGGCGAATTCACGGATTTAATCTTTGAAAACGGCTACGGTAACGTACTCAATGTAACTACGATTAGTTCGCAAACTTTGACGTACGATTACGCGAGTGGTAAGAATTTGAGTACAACGAATATTTCGACCGCCAACATGGTATTTGATAGCGGAGTCGGTCAGAAATTGCTGACCAGCAGTATTCAGGTCAGTACCGTGATGGGATTTGACCTTCCTATATTTACAATGGATATGACGAACCGACGGGTCGGTGTCAATCTTGGACCTACCCAACAACCGCGCGCTACGATGGATGTGAGTGGTGTCGTCTTTGCGACTAATTTTCTAACGACATCCGACCGACGACTCAAAAGCAATATATCAACACTCGTGACGCCTCTACGCGCGCCGAACGCGTATCGTTATCACAATGACGAAACTCACGAAGAAGATATTGGAGTCATGGCCGACGAAATCGAAGCCATATTACCGGAATGCGTCTATATCCGTCCCGACGGTTACAAAGCTGTCAGTTATATAAAATTAGTTCCCGTATGTTTCTCACTCATACAAGCATTGACAGAACGTCTGGAAGTGCTCGAACGAATTCATTCCAATCTTATCTAGCACGTACAATTACATCGGCAAATAATCGTATTATTCGAAATGTAATCAAACGGCGTTTGGGACGCTGCATACAATTGTTGTACTAAATTTGTAATGACTAGATCGTTGCCAGCCGATTGGTGCGTTCCGCCAGGAACTGCGATTGGCGGAGCGACCGACGTCGCGACATAAAAGTATTTATCGTAAATAGCAATCGGTGACGCGGAGAATGCGGATGTTGGAAATACTCCAAATTGCGCGTCCGTTAGAGCATATCCGTAAGCGGTAAATCGAATACCTGTAGGCTCATCGTAAATCCATTGATTGTGACCGTTCAAGTAGTTCAAACGAAACAGAATTAAATTACTCTTATTGTTTGTAAGAAGAGATACGTAGGGATTGCCCCATGTATCGGTCGTAATAAATACCGCATCGGTACTCGTGTAAGCAGTAGGACCATTATTATAAAGAAGACCCTGATTCATCCAGCGTAACACTCCGTTGCGTTGTAAGCTCACTGTCACTACATCGTACGCGCTATCGGTTCTTACGCCTCCTACAACCGTACCATTGGTGAGAAAGGCGAGATATATGGTTCCATTGGAAGCGGATGTGATAGAAGGTACATACGCGTTACCATCCTGTACAAAAATATTACTTATGGCACTTAATATCCATAATTTTGTATGATTCGTTGGATTTCCAACATCTGTCTGAAAACTTACTGCTTCTACCTGCTGTTGTCCAGGTGGAATCGGTGCTCCACTTTGTCCTCCGCACGGCAGAATCCCTAAAACATCCGCGTCACCGGTCACCGTCGCATTGGTTGTCCATGCGATCGTCACGGCTCCCGTAGGATTCGTCGTGATGACGGGATTGATATTGGCTCCGGCACCGTTAATATTACACATATTCTCAAGCCACAGTTGGTTTCCGCGGACATCAAAGCAAGCGAGTAATATATTGGGCGATCCGGTGGAAGGATAACACTGTATATTCAGTGTGGATTGCCAGGCTAAATACAGAAGATGGTTGGTCGAATCGAGCGCTAATTTTGGTACCGTTTCATCGACAAAGGAATTGATAGACGCATCCTGTATATACCACGTCAGCGAGGCGCTGGTCGGCGTTGGTTGATCTATACGTGCGAGTACAATATCTTTGAATGTGCTATTGCTACACTGGATTGGACATAGACAAAAATTCGGAATATTCGACATATTGAGACGACCGGCGGTCGATCCGCTGGTCACGAACGCCAGAAATATTTCTCCACTCAATCCTACGACAATCGACGGCTGAAGGCTGTTGGTCGGTGTCACGAGTTGTGGAAATACTTGTTGCCATTGTACGGTACCGCTCGAATTCAACTTTCCTACCGTAATATTGTAATATGTCGGATACGCGGCGCTTTTCGTAGCGCAAGCGTAATAGACGGATTCATCATTTCCCACAGCGATAGCGGGTTGGACGTTATCGAGGCTCGCGCTAATTGTCGCCTGCGCCGACCAATACGGTCTCGGATAGTTCATCCCTTATCGTAGGTGGGTGTTTTTGATAATGTACGTACGTAGGTTATCAAAAAAAATCGGTTAAACTTATGGTCCGCGAATAAAAATATCGCTATACGGTTTCAGCGTTGAAAGATCGGTCGTTAGCGTATAGCCTTGGCTCTGCGCAAAGGAAAGCCACGCGGGAAGAGTGGTCCATAGCACGGCATTGATTGTATTTGTATTTGTTGGTGGAAGCAGTCGTTGAAAGATGGGACCGTCCCAATAATACGCTGGATCTTCTTTCACCCGCGGACTACAGCAGGTCGGTATCGCCGTGGTCGCGCGGTCAATTCCATATACCGTGAGCGCCTGAGTACATGGATCCTGATTCCACAATACGGGAAACACTCGGTATATGTTCATTTATTTACAGAGAGAATCTTTATCCGGACCACGCAGACCGGTAGGAACACCCATCGTCCGGTCGTAGCGGGTAGGATTCATAAACATGCGCGACGACCGTTGCCACGCCGCGTCATCATCGGCTCCTCGGCATCCTGCGAGAGAGGCGACATCGAGAGCCTTATCAGTGAATTTTTGTCGTACGCCCTGTAGTTCATTCGTAGCCGGGGCATACTTCGCAGGTATGTATCGGCCTTCTGAGCACTTCGTAAGTGGATAGTAGAGCAGACTTAATTCGGATTCTTCCTCCGGGTCAAAATTACCGTAGGGAAATCCACGGCTCGCTGCGCCTCCTGGCGGCATGACCGCCGAAGGCAGAGGCTCTTTACGTTGCGGACCGCCTCGTAGGGACGCGGGAATCTCTAACGGCGTATCTTGCGACGGATTGGGCAGAGGAGCGTCGCCGGCCGAAGAATTAAAATACGTTGTACAAATTTTCGTCGACGGTCGTGGATCGAGCGCCAACGAATTATGTAGAGGCATCGATGGTAGAATATGATTCGTCACCATCGTCGGATTCCAATGACTACGTAAGCAAATAGGCGGAAACGCCTCCGCAGTCGTCTTCGGGCCACCCTTGTAAAAATCATCCAAAGAACTCATCTATTATCGTGGGATGGGAATTTTATTGCCCGAATAGACATCAAGATCCGCAGTCGTCGTCAGGAGTGACGCGGTATCCGCTGGACCGGTCGTAATTTCTGTGACTTCCAACACGAAATCATATTCGCAATCAATACTACTGATATTGTTGCCGTTCTTATCCACCAATTGGCACGTGAGTGTTTCGTATTTACCGAGCACCGGATTGAACTGTTTCGGCTGTTGAACAGCCGTACGGCAGTAATTTGCGAAATCGTTGAGAATAATTTTAGAGAAATACTTCGATTCCTGACCGGCGCTATCCAAACACATCGAACGATCCTCTTTACCCGAAACGGCGACGCTATTAATATTGAATTCCGGATTGAGTTGTAGATAAATATAATCCTGTACAATACGGATAAACGTATCCGACGTGACCGATACACTCGGAATCGTATCGCGCTTATTAAAACCTAAATTCCAGCCTAATCCCCATTGGTCGTATTGTGATTTATACGGTTCGACGAGTGGGGTAGAAAGTAGTAACTGGAAGGTCAAGGGATCCGTAATACGACTGCGCGTCAATACACTTGACGGTAAAATATTGCCGTAGCGAGAGGTCGTATAGGCCGATAACTCGCCGGTCGCTGTCGATAGAATCGTCGTATAGATTTTCAGGGACGCCTGTGTAGTGGAATACAACGATATATACTGATTCAGGCAGTCCGAATAGTTCGCAAAGTTAAATGATACACCGGTGTAACCGACTTTCAGACCGAAGAGGGTCGATGTCGTAAAAGTCTCATCGAATTTCACGAGCGCGTCGGCATATTCGTGACTAAAATAGTTGCCGTTGCCTAGGCGAATGCCGTCGTTTGTACTGATAGTAGAAGTATAGGGTCCGTATAGCGGCAGACCGTTCGTCATTGTACTGTATAAATTTTGGATAAAGCCGGCGGCTTGTACATCCGAGATCGGCGTATAACCGGCTAAACTCGAAATTTCGGTAGCAATCTCACCCAATGTAGGACTACCGAAATCGGTATAATTTTTACCGATAAATCGCACGCCCGTTGTAAATTGCGGAATCGGATCATACGCGCGTACGTGGATAGCATATTCGGGTGTCGTGACGGAAAGCGGTTCTCCATGGACATAGGATAAAAGGTTATATCCATTGCTATCGTCGTACGCGACGTAATTTGCGTTCGATTCTTGTCCCCATAGCCAGTATTGTTTCGTTTGGACAGTCTTACTGACGTCGTTGTAATCAAGACCCGCCGTCGCATTTTTATACACAAACAGCAACGTATCTTGATATTCACTCTGAATACCCGTATATCCGCCAAATGCCGACAAATCCGTCGCCGGATCATATTGTAAATCAAGCGTCTCGTACTGAACCTTCGTATTCCAGTAAAAACAACTTACGCTACTGACTTGTGCGAGTTGAATGGTACTATCCGGTTGTACCATCCAACCGTATCCGCCGGCAGGACCCGAATACGGCGCCGCGCCCGCAATTCCTGTACTCGGAAGCACCGGTTCGTCGGTGTAACTTACGCCGTAAAAACTTCCAACGAGCCAATTACCGGTCACTGGATCGTTATAAAACGGAACCATCGTGAACGAGTTCGGAATATCGGCCGTATAGGTGGAAGCGTAGGGTAATACAGTGTAATTCGCGTTGCCTACGGAAGGCGCGATTCCGTAGGTGCGTGGTAAATACGTATAATTGTATATTTGCGCGGGAGTTAAAAAGAAACTTGAATATGACATATTACCGGCGGTGTAAGTTGGAGCAAAATCAGCAGGAGTTACGAGAGTCGAATACCAGTAAAACTGCGTCGGATCGTCAAAGCTTACGCCACTGACATCCCAGAGTCGGACTTGACTCGATATACTGTAAGTATAATACGTTCCCCATTCTGGTTCTCGAGTTAGTAGCGTACCCGATTGATTCTTGTAACTATTGACCTGCGTAATCTTTTCGAGCGTAAATGTACATAGCGCATTCGATAATTGTAGCGTGCTGATATTTGCGCCATTCACGCTCGCCGTGGGAAATACACCGAGTTTTGTATTTCGGCGATTACGGAAAAACCAGTCATCCCAGTTACTCGCCGGATCGCTTGCTTGGATATACGTAGTACGATTTTGGTACGAACATAAGTTATAAAATACGTTGTTGCTACTCACCAGCGGTGAGTTTTCTCGCGTATAATTGATATTGTCGGGATCTGTAATCGGCTGGGTATATGCGAACTTAATAAGGAACGAATCGAGTTTCACAACTTGGTTCGGAGGTAAAAAGAAACTCATTCCGCAAAATCCCGAAATATCTAAGAAATTTGGCGGTACCATATCCGTTGGAAGATTGGAGGAATTGACACAGGGTATAAAAATGGATCCGGTCGAAATCTGGGTGTAATAATTCGCATCAATATTCGGATACAGGAAGCGCTCGACCGGTGTTCCGCCCGCCTTGAACCAATTCACCAGCAAAAATTCGTTAGTCATGCCAGGTTTAAGCGACTTGGGTGTTTTGGAAGCGCTCAAATACGTTCCACTCAGATTGTAGGAATCGTAAATCGCATTCGCTGACGTCGGACCAAAATATAAAGACCAGGTATTGGATAACGTCGGCGGTGGTTGCGTCGCACCGTTCGTAGTATCTACAAAATAATACTGTAACCCTGTACTTGAACCGTTCAAATAATCTCCAATATTATTGGGATCGTAATTGTACGAATTTTGACTTTGAATAATGTAATCGAGCAAATTATTACTCACGCCCGAAATATCGTATCCTAATTGAAAAATACTTGTACTGTAAATAGACTTGGTCGGATTTTGAAATTTAGGGCTGTACGGAATACTTTTTTGATTGGCGAGAGACGATAAGATACTTGAGAACGGTAAATCGTAACGGTCTTCCACCGTCGCATAGGTAAAATCGCCGTATATATCGTCCAGTAATGCAAATATACGAATAGGTACCGAAGAAGGCAAATTATTGGGATTTTGTACGTGAATCGATAAATACGTTTGCTGATTGTTATTGACCGTGACCCGAATGGACGAGCCTGTACTGGTCGCCGTAAAATTTGTCGTATCACTCAGGAAATAATGGCGCGGATCATCGGCGCTGTAATTACCCGCAAGTACATTTTGCGCATCGGCCATGAATCCCGCGCGGTCCTTGTACCACGTTACGGTCAGTGGAACTCCAAAAGTCGAATCATCCTGTGTTTCGACATAAATCCGAATATTGAATCGCGCATCGGCTTCCACCGGATATTCGGCCGCATTGATTTGAAAAAATATATACGGTCTATACGATGTCAAAAATAAGTCACTGGGAGACGCCTGCTTATTGTAATTCACATCGGTGATTTGTAAGCGCCGTCCGGCAAGAATTTGCGGAGTTAAATTTTGGGGATTTAACCATTCGTTATAAGTACGCATATAATCCACGGTGGAAAACATATTTTGATTCACTGAGAACATATTGAACGTCAGATTGCCCGAAATATCGGTCAAAATAAACGTTGTATTCACTTTACGTACATCGTACAGAAGTGGTGTTTGCGTGAGTGTTGAACCTAAATGATATACCATATTCGTACTTGCCTCACGATTATCGATATACCGTGGTAACGTCATGATACTAATATTTTGCCGGCATCGGGTTGAAAACGCAATGCGATTATAGGTTGTCGGACGTTGCGTAAATACAATGTCCGTGTATCCTAATTGGCTTTCTCCTGCGTTAGAAAACGCAAGTTGTCCGCCCGTAAATTCTGAAACCATCAGCGTACTTATAAACTCATCCTGAGATACAAAATTCTTACTTAGAACAATGTTTTTCCAAAAGCTACTCACCTGTAGCGGTATAGAATTCGAAAATGTTGGAGATTCCGAAATCGCTGGACTCAGCGTAGTATTCCAGCCAAAGCGATTCAGCGGAGAATATATGTTAATATTATTATTGGAATCACTATAAAAACTTGCGGTATATTGACCGAAATTCACTGCGAAATTGGATGTAAATCGTGATTGTATAAAATTGTAGAGTTCGAGTGCGATACTATTTGAATAACTGATCGCGGTATATTGGTTCTGGAAATCGGCGACGCTCGTAAAACCGTTTTGAATCACGAGAGAGTTCAGATAAAAATTGTATTGAGTCGTCAGATCATTCTGAATACTGGGATTCAGATTGGGCGCCGTAATGACTAAACGACCTTGTTTGGAATTGTAAGTACAATTGTATTGATTGACTAAATAGCTATTGAATGTATTGCTATATCTGTAGGTATCAAAGATGGCCTGATTGGCGGCTCCGTAAATCGGATCGTTGAGCAGACCGGTAACGTAGGGGTCATCCAATCCTGTGAATGCGAATACCAGATAATCGTACCATGTGTAACCTTTAGGCGGATCAGTATAAAACGTAACTTTGGGATTCGTCGAAATAATCAATTCCTTCATCACAGGATAGTAATACGCAACTAAACACTGGAAGTAGTTGAAATTCAAAGTTCCTACAGTCTGGACTGTTTGAAAATAGCGAGCGACGATATTTTGTATAGTCTGATTAGAATCGTAGGTTTGTGTTAAACTATTGTACACTACGGTACCAGGAGTATTGAAAAGAATGGTAAAATCGCCGGTCGCCTGAAATCCGTTTATAAAATTTCCGAGCGTAATATCGGCAAACAGAGGCGTCGCATTGAGTGCGCTCGTTAATTCATTCACGAGATCATCTACGACGTAACTTCCGTCGCGGATTTTCACGGTTGTAATATTACTACTGCCGCTGTTATTCACACGACCGACTTCATACACGCTCATATAGGTATTTCCACCGTTGAATGTAAAATTAAAAAACGAATTCAGTAAATTCAGTTGCGAAATATTGACCGTAGCGACGTTTTTGAATGCGCGCGGAAGACGAATCGAAAAATAGGTCGGCTGTGGATATACCTGTGCGTCGCGATCTCGTGAATTGACGGTAAATAACGTCGTATTTCGCGATTCTTTGACCTCGAATTTCGGACCCTTTGCGGTAATTGGCGTATCATCTCCGTATCGCGCCGACATTCCCGTTTGTACGGGCGGTAATTTACCGGGTAGATTGAGTAACGATTCTTCCGACGTATATCCGTCGGAATCTGTGTCTGATTCATCATCGGATAAATAGGGCTTGTAAAAAGCAGCCATATCCCTGTCCTCTATGGGTTGTTATGTTTTAGACCTGCGGCGCACGGTCTTAGACCGCCGGTCATTTCATTCCGGC
>Ga0214921_10003250_pt1 | contig 25148 bp, 28 predicted proteins | sample LL1505_MetaG_FD_177992 | JGI IMG/M metagenome (GOLD analysis project Ga0214921, IMG submission 177992) | Freshwater microbial communities from Lake Lanier, Atlanta, Georgia, United States - LL-1505 | ecosystem: Environmental > Aquatic > Freshwater > Lake | place: USA: Georgia | collected...
TCTATCAAGACTTCCTCAATCTCCTCATATAATGCTAGTCTTACAAACCTAAATGTCAGTACACTTACGGTTGATTCTATCAAGACTTCCTCAATCTCCTCATATAATGCTAGTCTTGCAAATTTGAATGTCAGTACACTTACGGTTGATTCTATCAAGACTTCCTCAATCTCCTCATATAATGCTAGTCTTACAAACCTGAATGTCAGTACACTTACGGTAGATTCTATCAAGACTTCCTCAATCTCCTCATATAATGCGAATATTAGTAATTTGAATGCTAGTTCTCTAATTGTAGAACTGATAAATATTCGCTCAGCATATATTTCATCTATCTCATCGTATAATGGAGTATTTAGAAATTTAAGTGCTAATACTCTTAGATCTGATTTTATTACAGTATCATCTCTTTTTGTATCTTCTATCAATGATGGAACCTCATTTGGATCTGGAAATACGACATCTACAATTTCATCGTTTGTTACTTATATTAACGAACTTGCGTCATCTATAAATAATAATATGTCAAGCTTTAGTACTGGAGGTGGAGGCTCAGCAAACACCACATCTACCGTATCATCCCTTGTTACATATGTAAACGAACTTGCATCTACACTGAGTTTTAACATGTCATCCTTCAGTCCTGTAGGTGGTGGAGGCTCAGCAAATACCACATCAACTGTCTCATCCTTTGTAACCTATATTAATGAACTTGCATCTACACTGAGTTTTAACATGTCATCCTTCAGTCCTGTAGGTGGTGGAGGCTCAGCAAATACCACATCAACTGTCTCATCCTTTGTAACCTATATTAATGAACTTGCATCTACACTGAGTTTTAACATGTCATCCTTCAGTCCTGTAGGTGGTGGAGGCTCAGCAAATACCACATCAACTGTCTCATCCCTTGTTACATATGTAAACGAACTTGCATCAAGTATGAGTTTTAACATGTCATCATTCAGTACAACAAATAATGGGCAAGAATTTCGTACCAGTACCATCTACACATCTTCTATTATTACAGCTGGACTTAGACAACCCTTTATTCAGTATGGCACTGCTACTGTATCAGGTGGTGTTGGAAGCGTAAGTGTAACTATTCCAGTCTCTTATAAAGATACATCTTATATCATTCAACTTACACCTGCACAAACAATAGCCTATGCAGGCACCCTAATTGCTACAGTGACTAGTGCTACAGCCTTTACAATAACTGGATCTGCAGGTGCATTTAGTGTACCCAATGGTTCTTACTTCTGGACAACCTTTGGTAATCTATTCTAAAATTCAATTGAAAACCCCTCTCTCTCTAGATACTCTAGAGCCCATGGTTCTAGTCTACCCTGAACCACTGCAGTAGGTCTATAGGGCCAGGGAGCCAAGAAGACAGCATTTGGTGAATTATGCTGCCTCTCTACAGATAGGTGACGCGCATTATCTGCCATAGATGTATTCATAAATACTTCTTGTCCCTTTCTATTCTCTGCAACATTTACTCTTACACAGTACTTAGACCACTCCGATTCATTCAATTGAAAATCCTTTTTAGCGTACAAAAGAACAGCGGTCAAGAACTGAACATATGGAGTTCTTCTCCACATGGTTGCTTGAAAGGTAAATCTGTATGAATCATCTAATGTTAGGATACGCCATCCTTCACTATACATAGGATCTGTATCTACAGGCCCTGGCGAGGGCATGAGGCGAATACTCTTTATACGGATGTCTCTGATAAAAATCTCTATAGCCTCTCTTAACTTATTATAATTTGGTACACGATCTAACCAGAAATCATCCTGCAATGGTAAGACAATTTCATACTCATTCGGTATATAGTTTATTGCCGCAATACGACTTTCTATAAATCCTGATTCACTCTGTTCCAATTTAATATAATGAACATTTGGGATGCTCAAAATTCTATCTAGTACAGGCGATACAGGTGTCATCTCTGTTGCTAAGAAGATTGGAATGTAGGTAAGCTCAGGTGCATATCTCCGAATCGATGTAATCTGAACTTCTACCAGTGGCATATACTTTGGTGTAGTGTTAATTAAAATACACCAAAGCATTTATAGACTAAAGATAAGGGGATAACTCTTAGGCCGGTCTAAACTCACTCACTTGTTATATAGTTAGATGCTCGCAAGACACCCGAGAACTGGAAAGGAAATTCGCATTATGAAGTCGGATGTGTCAATCTGGAAAAATAGAAAGACCCTCGTTCACATGAAGGTGGGACCCGAGGCGACTGAAAAGGTGGATCTCTGGAGACGATACGATATTGCTATCAGTGGGGTGGATCCAATCTTACTTGCATGGGAACCTCAGATTGTTATTCTAACTGAGCCTTCATTAAGTGTAACAAAGTGGCTCTCTACACAGGCTGCACGTGACACAAGGTTCATTCTGATCACATCTAAGATCGTAGATGGAATCGGCGATGATGGTTTCCAGAAGCTTGGTCTCGGTAATGTCATGTGTCTAGAGGAGTTTTCAGATATGTATCCCTTTCTTGGTTCTGACTGGAAGGGGACCGTTGAGGATGCGCTTATCAATGCTGCAATTGTTTTTCGTTACACTCGTCTTATAGGCCTTACAAGGAACTCAGCAATAGATCGCCTAAGTGAGCTACAATTGGATAAGATTACACTTACAGTTGAGGAAACCTGTGACCCACCCGAGCCGCTTGTTCTGATCCAGCAATATTATACTCCTCCTAATACACAGAGGTCCAAGGAACTCTATAAGTGTTTGAAGAAAAATATTGAAAATCCACTGATTGATTCTATTATCGTGTTCGTAGAATCTAAGGCTGACGTTCTACCACCCGATCCCAAGGGAAAACTTACGCGGGTTATCATGAAGACAAGAATTACATACAGGGACTGTATTGAGACAATTCAAACTCGTGTAGGCCGAGGGCATCTTGTGGCCTTTGCGAATACCGATATCTATCTAGATGAGACCTGGCGCTCGATCTGGGCAGTTGATCTTCACGATACCTTTGCGGCCATTCTACGTTGGGAGGAGGGGGTCAAGGGTGAACCAGCCAAGCCATTCGGTCCCCGCGATGACTCTCAAGATACCTGGCTTATCCACAGCGACAGTGTCGCTGACCGAATCTGGCCTCTAGAGAAATTCAACATTGCGTTTGGAAAGGCCGGCTGTGATAATGCAATTCTTGTTGAGTTTCTCAGAATGAAGTTCAAGATTGTCAATCCAGGCCTCAGCCTTCGGACAATTCACGTTCATGCATCTGAATATCGTACATATGATAAGACAGATATAGTGGATCGTCCAATCTACATGAATGCAGATCCAACAGGTATTCACGAGTTAAATCCTCTCATTTCATGGGATGGCTGGGCTTCACGTGCAGTTGAGCATATAACTCTTGATCGTCCACTCAAGGCCACGAATCCAAAGATGCTGAATATATTCTGTTCCCAGATTAATCGTGACCCCTCCTTTGTGTGGACAGCAGATGGTACAAACGCCTATATACCACCTCTAGATCAGGACCATTTTATTGATGTTTCAGGTGGATCCTTTGTTAGCCCTAATGGTTTAGTTTATGGACACACTGAATTATTTGTAGGTCGCACTGAGATTCAGAAGCAAGCATGGTCTGAGAATAAATTAAGCCATCTTATGCCCGCTCAAATGGCGAATGCTATGATGGCATTTCCTCTAGAGTCCACCTGGTTAGATCAACCTGCACTCTACACCCTGTACTACTTATCTAGAGTTCTCAAGCAACATCAAATTAGTCCAGAGGCATCATTCTGGTGTAGAAAGTCTGATGTGCTGCTACCCTCCTTCAAACTCTTCAAGTGGAAGGAACCTCGTGGACACCTCATTGAATACAATGATCAGACGCAGGCCTTTGCGAAGCATGTAGTAGGTCGTACTTCTCATACAGTTCGTCTAATGCCTGCAGACTTGGCTGCGCTACGTGACTCACTCTTTGGTGGCTGGGTCTCTCAGCCTCTAGAAAATGATAAAAAGCCAGTCATCACAATTGTATCTGATGAGGTGCATATTAAGGATGCTCTACTTCTAACACTTGTTCAGCATTGTGAAGAGTCTAATTTTGAGGTGCGGATTGTATATGCAAACGCCGATGCGGCTACATGGGCTGGCGCCTTGTCCGGTGCAAGTCGTGTTATATTAAGTACATCAACAAAGACAGTGAAGATTCCAACCTGGGCCTGGATGTGGCTTGCACCTGCCGGCTGTAAGGTCCTTGAATTACAAGAGGATCGCGAGCCTACAGATTCACTGCTTCATCTATGTGCAGCTGGGGGTATGGAATGGACACTTCTACAGTATCCTCGCTCAACATCTGATGGATTCAAGAAGATTGTAATGGGTGAGGTCAAGAAGTGGACCCGTCTAGATGAGATATCTTTGGACTCCTTACCACTTGTTATCGTCCCACCCAAGACAATGAAGTTCGGTTTCTTCGGTCACAAAGGAGATTCTTTCCGTGAACTCGTAGACATGTGGGCTGAGAAGGGATACGTTGAGTGCAAGGAAGATCCTTCTGTAGTTCAGTGCTGGTTGGGCGGTGTAGGAAAGACGCTTCTCTATGATCGCCCCACCTGGGCCTGGCTAGAGAAGGCACCCGAGGTAGAGCAGACCTACAAGGCATGCTTAGCAGGAAACCCCGATGCGACACAAAAGACAGGTGCTAAGCCCTGGATCTTCTGGCCCAGACAGCCACGTCTTGTGGAGAAACTAGCTTCTACACTAAAGGGCCTTGAGGATCGCAAGGATACTCTAGTCTTCTTCGGCCGCGTGGAGAATGATCAACAGGGCGCATACCGCCAGGATATTTCAGGATGGAAACAGGTTTGTACAAAATTCTCCATGCCCGTCGGTGCAAAGGAACCGTACGCCCTGGGCCCCGAGGAGTATCTGCTAGCACTTCGGGGAGCCAAATATGGTCTATGCTTGCGCGGATTTGGTGCGAAGTGTAATCGTGAGATTGAGTTATTAGCCATGGGAACTGTTCCCGTGGTGACGCCCGGTGTAGACATAACAGGTTACGCCGAGCCTCTTCTAGATGGAATTCATGTTCTGTGTGTAACGGATCCTCTAGATGCACAAAGGAAGATCGCCACAATTCCAGCAAATCAGTGGGAGACCATGTCAAAGGCGGGTCACATGTGGTGGAAGCGGAATGCCAGTGTGGAGGGCTCGTGGTCTCGGACGAAGGCTATGGTTTGATAAGGCCTAGACGAAGTTTACCCCACCGAATTGTTTTCTTTAGTTTATCCTCATTGACCGCTTGGTTATATCCACGCAAGTCAAAGAGAGCACCCTTAAATAATTCAGGACGATTCTCAAATTTGGATGAATTGTTTGCCCAGTTTGACTTGCCAAGATAATTGTTTGCAGTCAATGCAGACTGCGGTAGATGAGCACTTGGATCCTCCGCCATCTTTTTACCGTCTATATAGATATTCAAGGCTGGACGAACTCCATCACCAGATGCTGTTGTTATACAAACATGCGTCCACTGCTTTAGTTTAATAGCCTTCTGAACCTTAATATGTTGCATACGCAACTTTCCATTCCAGACCTCATATAATAGTGTGGCCGTTTGACCACCTCCACCACCCTCGGCTACAGACTGTGGTGGCTTCAAGGGGTCTAACTTTCTAGGTAAGATAGGTCTCTCACAGGGTGGGCTGTCAACATTTGCCGTTGTACTTAACATGAGACCCATAGGAGTCATACATGGGACCGGCTGCGCACCCGATGGAAATCCAGGTAAGACATTATTCAGATCATTCTTATCACATGCATCCTTACGAATTATAGCACCCTTGTCCATGGACTCGTCACCACGTCCAATAATTCCAATAAAGACATTGTCTATACCCGCACCGTTTCCAAAATCCAAGATGTGAGCATTATTTGTAAATTCATCAAACCGAACCCAGAAACACACTGCGCGCATCGTGGTCAAGGTTATCTTCTTTCCAAAGGCCATATCTGGAGAATCACCCAAGCGTAGAAATTGGTTGTCACCATTGAACACTAGACCCTTTGTAATCTGAACACGGTCATCCAACGATGTTGTATTTTTGCTACCTAACAAAAGTTGTGAGGGTTGAATCTTTACATCCGCCTCGTCTATTGACAGGTCACCTGCAACAAAGGTCTTCAAGTTCTCACCATAGTCCTTCAGATCATCAATAAAGCGAAACCAGAACATGATTCCCTCATAAAAATACAGGATATCACCAATATCCTGTGGAGGTTCCGTATCTATAAAGGTGCGAGTGTCAAACCCTGTTGCCAAAGCACGATAGCAACGACTCTCCCATGACCCCCCTGGCATCTTAATTACAGCGCAATAGTCAGTCTTACCATCCTTATCAGCATCGCGCATGTAGTCATCACGACTTGTCATAAATCCATCTACTATCTTCATTGTTGCATATTTCATGGAAGAAAGGTTCTCTGTACCAGAGAGACCACACGCAAAAAATTTCTGCGATTCATCTTGACCCTTCTGTAAAACCATTCTACAGAAATCATGTGAAACACCTAGACCCTGCACATCAGCATACCCCATGACATTTCGTTTATCCTGTACATATCCTGATTCCTCTGTACCAAAGGATACATCTCCCCGACGAGGAAAGTAGGTCATAAGAAAGTCATTACTACCTGCTCCAACAGTAAACCCTTCATGAAAGACCTTCGGAAACCATAGGTCTACAAGTAATGTAATTATAAGGGCTGCAACTGTAAGATATAATAATGTCTCCCAAGACATCTCCTAATCGCGTTGGGTATTTTTGAAAGAAGAAGTATTCCTTCTTACTAGATATGCGAGGAGGCAGAATTCGTGGACAAGGAACATATGGATGTGTGTTTCAACCTGCACTTCTCTGTCGCGGTTCAAATGGAAAACCCTTTGACGGAACTAAAGTTGGTAAGATCACCTCACCCGAAGATGCGAAGAATGAATTAGAGATTTCAGCCTATCTTGAGACTCTTCCACAATCAACTATCTATACAGTTGCACCTGAATCCCAATCCTGTGTACCTCGTGCGAGAAGTAAGCAGGTGGATAAAGATATTGAACTCTGTGAATTTTCATCCGGTATGGAAATACAAAACACGATTCAACTTATTATGCCGTGGGGTGGATATCCTCTAAGTCGCGTAAATCTTGACCCAGTCACCTTCAATTATATGGACTTCATGGAACGTATTCTTGCAATTGGTTCATTCTTAGTCTTGAATGATCTCTGCCATTTTGACATCTGGGGACAGAACTTCCTTTTCAATAACAAGAATGAGCCAAAACTTATTGACTTCGGATTTGCATTCAGGCCGTCTAAGTTGCAACAGGCTGATCTCCGTTTACGATGGCGTCAGATGGCTCTAGACCATGATACAGAGACACCCGAGGTAACACTTATGTTAGCTAGTCAACAGAGTTTGCAAGCATCTCAAGTCATTCGGGGACTTCAGCGTGAGAAGCCTACCGTTATACGCCTTGCAAGTATATGTGGAATTTCGCCTGCGCAATGGGCAACAGGCCTTGATCAATGGTCAAAGACATCTCAGAGTTTTCAACAACATGATTGGTTAAGTTGTTGGAAAGTCTATTGGCCGGGATTTGATGCGTGGTCTATTGGTGCGGTCTTACTTCAAGTTCTTGAGATACAGTTGTCTGTCGCTGGATTTTCTACATCGTCTATGTGGACTCAGAAAGGTGAATTGATTAAATCTGTTATTAAATCTCTCTGTCGTAGTCATCCTGCACATAGACTTGACGCGGCGGAAGCACTCTCTATGCTAACTGCTGGTTCTCACCCCTTGATCGCCGCCGGGTCACAGGGTAGCGAGTGGATCGCTGAGAAAGCCTCGCGGCGCCCAATTGCCTGACGCGTGTCATCATGTGAATTGGCCGTATACGAGGAACACAGAAATATCCACAGAATTTTGTATACTGAAGAGGGTCCTTATGATTATTATAGATAAAGGTGGCTCTGTCGGGTCTTAGAATAGGCCGGTCAGATGCATCCAAACGTGTCACACTCATCGCACCGGGCTTATGTGACCAGTATCCATCTGGATCTTCACGTAGAAAGTGATAGTCGCGCTCAGGATCAACAATCAACGCAATCTTACTTGTACCCATCGGGCACTTCTCACCGAAACTGGATGCGCGAATCTGAGGATTATCACCCCAGAGACGCGACACCATGTCACCACACCCTTTTTCTTTCTGATCACTAAACTTACCGAATCCTGCAGCGTATCCCGGCTGGTGAAATCCTACGTCACAGTCCTTTGTATCCTTACACTCCTTTACCAAGTTGGGATCAATTGAATTCATCGCATATGCAAAACAATTATGACTTCCTTTCAAGGCGCCGCGAGAATTCCACGCATCAATATTCAAGCGCGGTTCAAATCCGTTCGTAGGACTACTCTCGCACTGTGAGCACGAGCGTCTCTTTTGGACTCTCTTGCACTGGTGACGTTGACACCATGGTTGACCTTCCAGTGGAAGATTCTTGCAAGTTAGACTGCATTGACATAAGGGGGTTTGCGGAAGTTCTTGGAAGCGTGGGAGGATTCGTTTCCCCATCTATAGTACGTGGTGCTAATCCTTTGATATCACCTACCCATTCTTGTAGTATTTCAGCATCCTTAACTGGCAGCACAGTTAATGTACTGGGAGTTTGCACATAATTTGTAGGACGCTGATTTGTGGCATTTCCAACACCGGATGTATCTGTAAATTTCCAGTATTCCTCTTCTACCTGTCGCATCTTGATTTTCTCAGCCATATGAAAAAATACAAGAAACTGATTTTCATGGGTAGGTGGCGCATGACCATCCTTTGGTCCATATCTTCCACTCAGACCAACATACTGCCATCCCTCGGAATGTAGAAGCTCAAGAGTCGTATTAATAAAGAAATACTTCTTATCTATCTTGAATAAGGTAACAAGACCATTGCAAATTGTAACTAATAGTGATAAGAGCCATGTACCCCAATAGAGTTGAACTTGATAGGGTGTGCCCTGTATAGATAAGAATGCTGGCACTAATATACTACCAACCGTGATAATGATGCGTGCACTATAAAACATGTAATAGAGTCTTACAGCGCGCGTTTGAAAATTCTGAAGAACCTTCAAATACCGCTGTTGAAGTACTGACTTCTTATGCGGTTCAATCTGAAGCGTTTCAAATAAATTAAATAATACTGCTGTTTTCCCCGGCATACTTTCTATCTTAGATTAGAGAGATGAAAGATCTCACTGATACGAAAATTTATTATATAAATTTAGAGGTGCGTAAAGATCGCAAGGTAGCCTTTGAAAACCAGCCTGCTCTCGCTGCTATGCCGCCTGTAGAACGCGTTACAGGGATTCACGGTTTATCACTTGATATTATAAAAGATAAGCATATAGGCCTTCATACACGTGTACAGGTAAGTACAGAGTATCGCCGATCTCATTATGAGATTCATAGCCGCGGTGCAGTTGGCGCATCCTTTTCGCATATTAAGACATGGAAGACCTTTCTAAACTCAGGTGCGGCCTATGCACTTGTCCTAGAAGATGATGTTGAACTTCCTGCTACCTTTGCTATGATGGTACGTGATTGTGCACGGGCCTTGCCATCTAACTGGGATATATGGATTCTAGGATGGAATCATAATCCAAGTGATACTCTACATAAGGATTCATCACCGTTTCGTCAAGTCCTACATTTTACAGGTGCGCACTGTTATATTGTCTCTAGAAAGGCGGCCAAGATTTTAGTAGACGAGGCCTTCCCAATTGAAACACATATTGAACACTTTATGAGTAATGTAGCGTTCATGCATGAACTCAAAATTATCCGTGATCTGAGACTTCATATGCCCCAATTAAATCGTGTCTTAACTGTATCAGATGTGCGGAAACCAGATGGATGTCCTGCATGTGTGGTAGACGATAAGGATGAGGCTATGGCGGCGCGGCGGGCTAATATGTGAGATTACCAGGGTGGTAAATTTGACTACATGCTTCAAAATTATTGTATTAGATACAATGACTTCGATTTATCCGTATACATACATGTCACAGGGTGAGGGTGTGTGGTGGGGTATAAGATGTAGTGAGCGCGTCTATGAAAGAATGGTTCGGCAGATGCATGAAACACCAAGATGTTTTGTGCATCTTACGAATGTAAGAGGAGAGAATATTGTTGTCGCGGTTGAGGGTCCCCATTCAGAGGGCGATAATATCTTTGCACCTGACTGGGTATTTCAGCGGCTCGGAATTGAGTTTGGTGACCAAGTTACTCTTGATGCGATCCTGGAGCCAATGCCAAAGGGTGCTACAGTTGTTCTTCGTCCCATGACTGGAGTAACCGTGGAAGGACCTATGTTTCTGGAAGGGCTTACAGAGGCACTTAATCAACTGGGTGTTGTTCAAGAGGGTCGACTCTTGGCTATAGTAGACCCGTCAACTGCCGTCCTACATGAGTTTATGGTAGAGGATCTTACTCCAGCCAGAGTTTGTCTTGCCGACGGTGAACTCACAGTTGATCTTCAACGTGCTGTAGATAGACCTCCTACACCAGAACCAGTCGCTCCACCAGACTTTGACGACGGGCCAGTTGTTCCAGTTCAACCAACCCACGCAAGTCGCATGCCCTTTGTACCCTTCGGTGGAAAGGGTTACAGGCTGGATGGAAAATAAGTCTAAAGTCTATATTCAATAAGATTACTAGATGGATTCACTTGATGCTGGATCCTCTTTAATATGTATGACAATTAAAAATGCTCTTGAGAATGATACAGGTGCACTGATTGGGCGCAATGGTACCATTGAATTAGAACAGATGATTCAAGTGAAACCTCAGACACTAGAAATTCTTGAACGGAATGCAGGGGTCTTTCCTATCGCCTTGCAATCTATTTTTTATAAATGGCAGGCTCTGTCAATTGCCGCTACAAAGGATGCAGATATACTTGCCACTGGGTGGTATGAACCTCTTAAGGAGGCTGAGTTAATTGCACTTCAAGCATGGGGTACAAAGGCAAAGCAAGTTCCTCTACGCTCACTGGAACCCTATTATGTACAACATGATCTACAGTGGACATCATTGCTGGAAGGCCAAAGAGTCGCAGTCGTCACAAGTTTTACTAAGACTGCTAAGAAACAGTCAGAAAGACTTCATGAAATTTGGCGTGATAACTTAGTCATACCTACCACGGTTGAATGGTGCTGGATTCAGACTGGATATTCAAGAGTTATAGCGCGAGGAATCGGTGAATGGCCACCCGAAGTTAACACATGTATACAGGCTATTGATTATGTTGTTGCTGAAGTTATGAAATCTGGCGCACGCTTTGCTTTGATAGGATGCGGAGGACTTGGAATGCCGATTGCAAATGCTTTAAAAGATCGCGGTATTATTGCGATCGTTCTCGGTGGATCTATACAGGTTCTCTTTGGAATCAAGGGTCGTCGGTGGGAGACACATTCTGTAATTTCACGATTTTGGAATGATGCCTGGGTATGGCCTTCCAAGGATGAAACCCCTGGCAATGCCGCGGCGATTGAGGGAGCATGCTATTGGGCCTAGTCGCACCAGTAAATTTGAACAGCCTGTTGTATATAGATATGTACACCAAATTATGGAGCCTAAGAAGAAGAGAGTCTATCGTAAGAAGACTGTTGCTGAGGCGCCTGCTACAGATGCTGCTGCACCTGTGAATACACTCGTTACAGTCCAAGAGAATAGGCCCACATGTGACATCTGTGTTGAGCCTTATAATAAGGCAGCCAATACAGAGGTTATATGTTGCTTCTGTGAGAAGTCATCATGCAGGCGCTGTGTACAGACCTTCCTTACAGTCAGCACGAATGATCCCCATTGTATGCACTGTAAGAAGGCGTGGGAACGCGAGTTTATTGATGATAATCTTACAGCCACTTACCGCATGGGCGACTATAAGAAACATCGCGAGAATATTCTTCTAGATCGTGAGATTGCTCTAATGCCTGCGACCCAACATCGGGCCGAGCAGATTCGCTCAGCCGAAAAAATGGAGAATGAGATTATACCACCTCTTAATCAGCGTCTTAAGGAACTCTATGAAGAATCTGCAGCAACTACAAAGAAAATTAATGAGGTTTATCGTATAAGAAACGAGGCTACCTATAATATTCGCCTTCTTAAGACAGGACAAGGTGAGAAGGCTAAGGCTGAGGTGAGTTTTGTTCGCAAGTGCCCTGACGGTGAGTGCCGTGGCTTCCTTAGTACTGCGTGGAAATGTGGACTATGCTCAAAGTGGGCATGCCCCGAGTGTCATGAGATCAAGGGTGAGAATCGCGATGCACCCCACGAGTGTAAGCCTGAGAATGTCGCTACCGCGAAACTTCTTGCAAAGGATAGTCGCCCCTGTCCTGGTTGCGGTGTGGTTATTTCAAAGATTGAGGGGTGTGATCAGATGTGGTGTCCTCAGTGTCATACAGCATTCTCTTGGCGAACGGGTCATAAGGAAACAGGTGTCGTTCACAATCCTCACTTCTATGAGTGGCAGCGTAAACTGAATGGCGGGGTTGCGCCACGTGTAGCAGGTGACGTGGCCTGTGGAGGAATTCCTCACTATGCGCAGGTTCGGAATAGTCTTATTGGTCTTGTTCCTAATGAGGTAACTGCTATTCTAGGATTTCACCGTGTGGTAAATCACGTTCAACTTGCTGAGTTACCTCGCTTTCATAATGTCTTCAATCAGGCTGACAATGAGGATCTGCGTGTTGCCTATCTGCTAGGAAATATCAATGCAGATGCACTCAAGGTTCAGGTTCAGCAGCGAGAGAAGAAGCGTGAGAAGGAGCGTGCTCAACGGCGCGCCTTGGAGGTTCTTGTTCAGGCAGGTACTGATATCCTTCGGAGAATTATCGCAGAGACTGATGCATTTAAGAAGCGCAAGATTACTGAAGAGATTGATGCTCTACGTATCTACATTAATGAACTTCTTACAAAGGTTCATGAGCGGCTCAAGTTGTCAGTTGGGATCTATAAGAGTGATTGGTCCCTTCACCACCCCTTCAGCCCTACAGTAAAAAGTAGAGAGAAACGTGAAGAGCGTGAGCGCCTAGCACGCATAGTGGCTGCTCGTATTAATCAGACACTTGAACCTGTTGCTACAGCTACGCCAAATCCAACTTAACTCCTAGAATACGCTGAAGGCTCTGAATCTGGGCGCGAGATGGTGTAACACGACCAGACTCCCACCCATTCGTTGAATTTGCAGGAAAGGAACCACGCATATCCAACTCTTTTTGTGTGAGTTTCTTCGCAATACGTCCAGCCACCAACGCAGTCTTCGACTCGGATGTAAGAGTCTTGAGTTTGCCTATCTCAGCCTCCTCAATCTTTCTTAGATGAGTTGCTGCTTCGTTTACTTTGTTGACGGCGGGCTGCAACTTGGTAGATCCAGAGCGAATTGTAATATGTGACCAATCCTGATGTTCCATTGTTGTAATTGCAGTTAACCTAATAGCCCCTTCAATTTTTAGTCGTAGTTTTGATAATATGACTTAAATATGAGTTTAGTCTTTTACATAGAATGCCACCTGCAGAAAGAAGAAGAGAGCCAAAGATTCTAATTATTTATCATGATACTGATCTACAGGTTCGCAATCTAGTGAATCGAATGTCAAATATCATGAATTCAAGAAACTGTTCTGTAATTATTAGCACCACCCAAAATCTTCTACAACAGGATCTAAATAATGCTGATGCGATCGTCTTTGGTACTCCAACATACATGGGAAGTCCAAGTGTAGAATTTAAGCAGTTTATGGATAATACTGGAATGCTTATTAATCATCAGATTCTAAATAATAAGTTGGCTGCTGGATTTACATATGGAAATCTGTCATCTTCTTCAGGAGGATCCAAGCATGCATGCCTTCAGACTCTTGTAAATTTTGCGGCACAACATTGTATGGTATGGGCTCCTTTGGGATATTGTCCAAATTCAGTAAATCGTACACATGTTGATCTAGGTCTTGCAGTTCAATCTGAGGATTGGCCTAATTATATGAATGATGATTTTCAGCTTGCTGGACAATTTGCCAATAATATCGTTGACGCAGTAAATCGTTGGGTCTAATAGAATGATACAGGATCAGAAGCTTATGTCAAGTAGTGCAAATAGTGCAGGAAATATCCCTCCCGGTAAGAAACTAACAGGTGGTAATCGTAAGACGAATCGTAAGACAAATCGTAAGACAAATCGTAAGAGAAATCGTAAGAATACTAGCGTGTGGGTCTAAATACAACCAGACTAATATTCATATAGAATGAACAGTCTTGTTGTGATCCGTGTCGGCATGCCTACAAATATGTTCTACGAGCAAATGGAGAGGGGTGTATGGAGTACAGCTGAAAATCAGAGTTCACAGGAGGTGCGCAACGCCTTTGTACAGAACCACTCTGTTTTCACCCTCTTTGTTGGACCTGATGATACACCCCTCTATATTGGTCATGTAACAGGTGTAAGATCTAGGAATATAAATATAGATTCACTCTTTCCAGACACACATCGTACATTTTTTACATTTAATCCTATTATTATAAGTAATCCAGAGCCCTCTGTATTTTCAGAATTATTAGCAAAGATTCGATTTCAGACAGGTCTTCAACTAGCAATTACAGATTTACAGATTATCTCTGCAGTTGTAGGATTTTATTACGGTCTATATCAGGGACGTAATACAATTCCATTGAATTCCTACATTAACAGAGGGACAAATGTAAATTATATTCCTTATTATAATTAAGGATGGCTTATACTCGGAAAAAGCGTATACATGCGAGAGCGCCTAGCCCTAAATCAGGTACAAAATGGCCCCGCGGATCCATCGTCTATATATGCGGAGCGTGTCCTCTGAAGTTTGGACCTTCCGATAAGGATCTAGGAGGATCCGAGCAGGCTGTTGTCCAACTGTCTAAATGCTGGGCAGCATCAGGCAGACCAGTTGTAGTCTATGGAAATGTGAAAGAGGGCCTTATAAATGGAGTTGATTACAGATCCATGCGTGAACTAAATTTAGCCGATACCTTTGATACAGCAATCTTTTGGCGTTCCTATGGTGTACGTCTTCTTCCAGTCATTGAGGCGCGCAAGTGTATCATAGATCTACATGATAGTTGGGATCCTAAACTCTATGTTGCACCAAATCAATTACTTGAGAAGGCAGACAAGATTATGGTGAAATCAAAATATCATAGGTCACTTTACCCATACATGCCAGACTCGAAGGTGCGCATTGTAATGAACGGTGTTCAGATGGATCTCTTTGAATCGATTGTTGCAAAGGTGCCCGAGACGCTCAGAGAGCCTCACCGGTGCATTTACGCATCTTCTTATGAGCGTGGTCTTGAACCTATTCTAAAGCACGCGTGGCCAATTATTAAGAGGGCAATACCCGACGCAACTTTTGATATTTATTACGGAATGAATCGTCTGGCAAAAACGTCACTCTGTGCGAAACTCAAGGTCTTATTCAAGCAGCCTGGTGTAAAAGAACATGGTCGGGTCTCCCTAGAGAAAATAGCAGAGGAGAAGGCAAAGTCGGCCTTTCATCTATACGTGAGTAATTCTAGTACAGAAATAGACTGCATCAGCGTGAGAGAATCATTAGTCTGTGGATCTATACCTGTCCTAGGGAAGGACTATGTTTTCAAGGAGCGTGATGGAATTCATGTGAACGGTGACACGGATAACATGAGTACATATAAGAATGCAGGTACAACCGTTGTTCGTTACATGCTAGATGATACGAATACTCTGGAACGGCTGCGTAATACACTTCGGCAGTCTGAGACCTTAATTTCGTGGGATCAGGTTGCGAAGGAATGGTTAAAAATTATGTGAGATGCGTACATATTGATTCTACAAACCCGGCAGGCTCGTTAGATCCTACCGAGTATGTCATCGTGGGCCAGAGCAAAGGTTATACCAACCAAGAAGCCAGTTACAGTATCAGCCTATCACGACACCTCAGACTCTCCAGATATTCCATCCATCTATCTTGACTTTACACAGGCCTATATCTTTAGTCAGAAGATGGGTGAGAATTGTTTTGTATGGGATCCAAGTGGAATTCTTAACTCTACACTCAAATACAATCCTCAAGTCAGAATTCTAAAGGAAAAACCTCAGATAAGTCCTACATCAAAACAGACATATAAGAGTTTAACAGATTCTATGAAAATTGCTGATGTACAAAAATTTGCAAGGAATGTCTTTGAATACGATCCAGGGTTTAACCAGTCTATAATGCAGATCTTACAAAAGGCATCAATTAAATCGGCATTTGATATAAGTTTGCGCATAGTCCCCGATGTGTCTGGAACAAATCTACAGTCGTATGTTGATATTGTCAGAGCATATCAAGTAAAAACAAAGAAGGTGCGCCTCTCAATCTATCTTATGGCTCCTTCCTATGATGTAGTTACAGCCTTCAAGACACTTGGTGATACATCGTGGACAATTACAAGTTTAAGTAAGTCACCACCGAAGGATGCGGCTGAGGCATTTCTTTATATTATGGCTGAGGTTCAGATCTTATCCGTTGCACCTGCTCTTATTTTAAATTTTGACTATAGTGTTGATAGATTTATTTATATGATGCATAGAGAATTTAAGAATCTTGAATTTTTTAGAGAGATTAACAATAATTCATGGTCTCTTGATAGATGAGTGATAAGGTAGATTATGCAGCACAACTTAGAAATATGATGGCTCGTGATCCTGTCCATCAAGCCTTTGAACGTGGAGACAAGGCGTGGGGGAATTATGCTGTAGAACAAAATGAAATTCAAGAACATGAACGTGATGCACGTCATGCTCAAGGAATTTATACACCTGAAGAGCAAACACCTGCGCCCCCTAGAGAGACTGTGCCTGCATATTTACCATATGCTCGTAGGCTCCCTCTCCGACGTGGTCCACCTCCAGGTCAGTGGTCACGAGGGCCTCCACGCTATAGTCGCAGACGTAGCCCCTCGCGTACACCTCCTAGATACAGTCGCAGACGCAGCCCCTCGCACACACCTCCACGCTATAGTCGCAGACGCAGCCCCTCGCGTACACCTCCTAGATACAGCCGCAGACGCAGCCCCTCGCACACACCTCCACGCTATAGTCGCAGACGCAGCCCCTCGCACACACCTCCTAGATACAGTCCACGTAGAAGAAGTCGCTCTGTAAACTCCTTTGGTCGTAGACTAAGTTATAGTCCTCCAAGACAGAGTCGCCGTCTATATCTCTCACCTCGCCGCAATGGATCCGTAAACTCTTTTGGTCGTAATATGAGTTATGTTCCTCCACGCGCAGTTCGCAGGCCCAGATTTTTCAATAATGCAACCAGTACCTATAGAGTAAGACCCCGGTTCTTCAACAATGCGTCAGGAACCTATCTAACACCACCAAGCCCGGTATAAATTTGAAGCGATCACCACCTCGCAGCCACATTAAAGACAGCATGGAAGGCATTGACAGCACAGATCTAAATACTCATATTGAGGTCTATGTTGGATTTATCTATATTGTAGCAGTTCTTGTAGCTACTCAAATAATTCTTATGTGTCTCACTGGACAGGCAACGAGTCGTCGTTATCGGAGTTTGTCTGATCCACCTCCTTCACCTGTGATGTCACTTTAGAATCCATATCTACTTCAACAGTTGTGGTATCAGTTTTTTCAGAATGCTGCGCTGTCTCTGACATCGCCTGTGGCATAACAAAACTAAAGATATTAGAGTCTAGACCCGACTCTAGAGGTGCTATTATACTTGTAAGAATCTCTATCTGGCCTTGAATTTTATAATGATTTTTTAGAATTTTTACCTGCATATCAAAGATAATTCTTAGCACATAAATCACAATAACTAAAACAATAGATAACATTATAATACTTATACTTGTTAAGATTCCAAACATTCTATAGTGGACTGCTAAATATTAATGCCTAAACTTACATGTTGAATATAGATAGATGGCAGGATTGCATGCCGAATTTATTAGCGATACTCATCTAAATATGTGGAAATATACACCTGAACAAATCTCAGACATTTTTCCTGGAATCTCTCCTACCCTTATTCTTGCCGGTGATATAGGAGATCCAGATGAATCTTCTCTATATACTACTTTAAATATAGTAAGAACAAAATACAAGAATGTAATTTATGTACCTGGAAATCATGAATTTTATAATAGAGAACCTGGATCTAAGAAGACATCGGCAAGTGTCTTATCCTGGTTTCAACGCCTAGATGACACGTGGGATAATTTTCATTTCTTCTATCGTCGTAATATGGTGATTGATGGTGTCAGAATTCTCGGTGCTACAGGATGGTCAACCTCACCCAAGGATACTGATTGGGCTCATACAATTAGTCAGGAAGGTAAGAAAGATATTGAATTTTTACAGCAGAGCGTAAGTAATTCAAAAGAACCAGTCCTTGTAGTCACGCACTATCCTTCAACTCTCCGTGTACTTCAAGAACAATACAAATATAAGATTACACAATATGATTATGCTCAGGATCTTGAATATATGTATAGATATCCAATACACACATGGATCTTCGGGCACGTTCATCAATCTCATAATTTTAAGATACCCTATAGTTCATCCATGTGTGGTTCAGGACATGTTCACGTTTTATGCAACCCTTATGGATATCCAAGCGATGGTATAAATTCTCCACACCCTAAATCTATTTTTATTGATTCATCATCTTCGGTAAAATCTCCTGTTGATATGCTCTATCAAAGGTTACAAGGCTATCCTTAAAATTTGCATTTGGACGAAAGGCAATTGGACGAATACTCTGAATATAAGTAATTGTCTGATGCCAGGGCATTCCACGTGTGGCGATTAGATACATTCCAACAAGAACAGCCGATCTCTGCATACCTGCCGCACAATGAACCAAGATTGTATGGCCTTTATTATGTTCATCTATAATCTTATAAATCGCTTCGTGTGACCACAATGTCATATTTCTGATTTCCTCTGGCTGTAGATTATCATCCACAGGAATTCTGTACTGCTTTTTTATTATCGGGCTGAAGGGTAAATCCTTTGTCGCATTAAAGACCACTGTAATATTTTTCTGCTTTAGCCAATTTGTATCTAACGCCGCGTTCCGATTTCCCAACCAAATTCCAGGAACAATCTCATGCGCATTAGGAATCTGAGCCATACTGATTAGTTGTACAAGTAAAAATGAAAGCAAATCGCGTAGCCTACTTGAGCAACACGAATGAATAAACCGAATGGCGCTCTGACCATCCATCTTTATCGTAGGGATGAGGTCCTTGCTTCTCTAAGATGGGCAATTATAACCCATAACTATACGGAAACAGCATTCTGGGGTCTTGAACTCTATGACAGCAATATGGAAGAGGATACCTTAGAGATGCTAACTACGCTCTGGATTTCCCAGATTGGACTCGGATCCTTGGTGGCTCTGGAAAGCATATCCTTCCACACAGAAGAGCGTCTTGATTGGGTTCATCGCCTCATCTGTTGGACCCGACTCAAGATTCATGATAGTACTGCATTCTACCTTCTTCTCCGGGGTACATATGAACCTCTTGATTGGAAGCCGAACTTTCCTCACTCTAAGAAATATCTGAATCCTGAACAGGCATTTGAGGATACACTCCAGCGTGGAAAGGTGGCCGAAGCATGGCTTCTAGGGCGGGCCATAACACCCTTGGATCAATGGTCTAGTTTAGAGCAGATTCTCATAGATAAACAACGCGAGAAGGCTCTTCGTATAATTACAGGGTCTAAACTCACAGATTATCAACAGCGTGTTGCACTCTTGGTATACAGTCATGCTACATCTGAAGTATGGATTGCTGCGAATGAGGGTCTTGATATGAGACCTCTACCTGATGAACTCTTACAGTCAATCGATGAGTGGGATTCTGAGAATTCACTCAGGAAGAGGCGCTTGCTAAGCCCTAGACCCGAGGCCATTCACTTTATTACTGAGCGCAGCACCATGCCAACATCTGAATCAACCGATGATGAACTAATGATGGGGCTTGAACAGGCCCTACTAGAATCACCCTACTGGTCAACCATTCTTATGCAATTTCATACAGGCCGTGAATGGATATCTGATGATAAGAAAGAGGCATTCTATGATCTGTACTTTGAACATGATATCCCTGATGAGTGGTCTCTAGCAGATAGAGAGAAGTCACATGGACGCGGTCTAGGGCGATCCATTGAACTAGGTCAGAAACGATTCTTAGAAACCATATTTCAAAGATCAAAGATTCTTGAAATCTGGGTGCAACCGAACACAGTCAAATTTGATATACAGTGGAATCTAGATGAATTCTATGAGACCTGTTATGATGCATGCAAGGATGCACTTGATCGACACTTTCCTCTAGAGCCAGTGCGACGCAGCTTTGATCTTACTTTACCAAATACAGAGTCCCAATCTTATCAATCACTTCGTCCTCGAGAGGTTCATATGTCGTCACACACTGACGTACAAGAGTAGTACCAGATCCAACCTTACATAAACTACAGTAAACCTTATTTGTCTGAGTATCCTTTACAAAGGTTAAGACAGACTCATCCTTTCCAAGATAGACAAAGGTATTTGCAGCAGGGCTGAAGACTTCCTTCAGTGGTATGCTGTATGCCGTCGTATTTTTTGCAAGATCTACCGTGGTCACTAAGAATCCAACCTCGCCTCCAACAAACTTACAGGAGTCAATTGCAAGAGATGGCAGAGGTGTAATAGTGTCAGGGCGAACAAGAGGTTTTACATGCTGTGCCTTCAAGGTAGATTCAACAAGACCCATTCTGGTCAGTATAGAAAACAGGGTTTAGACCATCCGATAGACTAGATCCAATAATTCACTGGACTCGGCTGCAATATCTAAGAGGTCATTCACATCCTTCAATTCACATGCAATATAGTATCGTTTGGTTATATTTACCCATTTTCGGACTATACTATTGTTAGGGTGTAAGGTATAGGTACGTAGAAAGGCCCGATGGTTTTCATCGGGTAACTCCTCATTATAAGAATACGTATTAAAATAATCAACAACTGTTTCCTTAGATAAGTCTGGTTGACTCTTAAAAAAGGTCTCAATTGCTTCAATCTTCAACTGCTGTCTGTGTCGCCGCTCAAATCGATCAAGATTAAAATCAGATGAACGTAGACGATCAAGAATCCAGGAAAATTCACCATATGCAACAAGTTGGTTTGTAATTGATACAAGTTGAGAATAAGTAAACGCCTTATTCGTCAGTATATTAATTGGATTATTTGGTTTAGGAAACATATAGTCTGAATAAAGAAGCTTATCTTGAATGGCCCGCTTGAGGCTTGCCGCCTCATATACATACGAACATCTATGTTTAATATCTATTACATAGACAGGCTTCTTTGGTATATCTAAACTAATTGGATCTTCAGTATTTCTTACATTTCGTATGCAAGATTTGAATCTATGAATATATGTAAATTGTTTGAATATATTACGAAGTGCAAAAATCTTAGAATATATTGCTTTAACTTTCTTCCACTCACGAAGTTCCCTTTCTCTGTGAGCAGTTATATATTTAGTAACAGAGACGGGTGGAGTCCATTGATTTGGTAATAATACAAATGGATTTATTGGTATTGGAAATTTAAGTTTTGTATGAAGTTCTAGATGAATTTTATTCTTACATAGCGTAGATAATTGATCAAACTTCATCCTTACACCTTCTGATACTTTTAGCCCTGATGGCATCTTCCATCTGTAGCCCTTATACATCTTGAATTTAACAGGCGGGTCAACAAAAATACTATTAATTACTCTTCTGTGTTTCTTTACTTTTTTACATGTACGTATACCTATATGAAAGGTTGCACCCTCCATTCTTATCTGAGTTTATATACTCTAGATTTAGGCCAACATGTTCGCGAAAAAATTGAAGTACGTTACTCGCGCCTTGCGAGTTAATCATGGAATGCATAAGAAAGGACCCTCTAACTAAAATTACATGCGGACTCTTTGTATTTGTGTATTGCATGTGGTTTGGAATTCTGGGAGTCTGTGCACATTACAATGACCCAGGAAGCACCGAATGCAAGATATCTCAATATACAGCCTTTATTCTTCTCGGTGTGAATTTTAGTCTACTCGTATATGTTATATATTATTCACTTGATTGTAAGAAGCAGTCACCTATTATAGTTGTAAAGCCTCCCACTTCCGAGCTCATCGGGTCTCCAAAATCGCCACGTCTTAAATCTAAGAGTCCTCTACGATCTGAAAGAGTTTAATACTTGTACCATTGCTAAGAAGAGTCCCACATGCTCGCCCGTCTATATCATAGACTGCGGTGTCATCCGTAAAGTATATAGACCCACCCACTGAGACTCTCTTGAGTTCCGGTAGTTTACTTTTTACAAGCCCACGAGATTCATGAGTATGAGATCCACACATGCTGGTTGAATTCAGTGTCGGATTACGACATCTCATATTGATACGACCACGCTGAACAAGTGCCTGACATTCATACGTAGCATCATCAGATATAAGATTGAATTTACCTCTCTCTTCCTGCTTAAGAATTGCGATAAGTTCCTGTGGTGGTACACCCAGTTCAGCAGCGAGATCTTTAGCCAAGGCGATTGCCTTATTAAATAGAATCCCATCCATACTTTCCCAGAGAGTCTGGTAAATCGGATAGGCTTGTGACATGGTGTGTGCGCTTATTAGGCTGCAACTAGTTTCATTTTTTTAAGCAAGTAGTATGGTTTCCCCATTAGAATGGGGACCGATGGCATGGACACTCTTACATGGAATTGCTGAGCGCGTTGGACAACAGCAAATTGTGTCTATAGGAAGAGATGAGCAAAATGAACTTCGCCTCACACTCCGTACATTTGGCTCACTCTTACCCTGTCAAAAGTGTCAGATACACTACAGTGAATGGATCAAACACAATCCACCTGATCTCATTCTTAAGAAGCCATACTATGAATTACAGGAGTTTGCACGTGACTGGATATTCCGGCTACATGAAAATGTAAATATTGGACGAGAAGTAACTTCAGGTGTCATCATTGAGGCGCTTCCATCCATGTATAGTGGTGTCAATCTACGTGCAGCCACTGCACATCTGAAGACATACTATGCAAAGGGAATTGAACTACGTGTTTTAAAACCAGATGATTGGAAGGATGCTTGGAAGCATCTGGATTTATTGTTGAGATTTCTTAGTTAATTTAGACAGATTTTGACTTGTCCAATCTATACACTACAGGTGTAGGTGAAAGGAGGTCTTTATATGGCGCTCTTTGATTGGGATGTTTAGGAACACCTTTTACAGATTTTCCCAAACAATACACATCTCTATTCATTATCTTCCGTAACCAATCTGGCTCCTTTTGTTTTTCATCAGGACCCTTTGTTCCCCACGCGTAGACTACACGAGTAGATTGTGATGCCATTTCTTCAATACATCTTTCATTTTTTATACGAATATCTTCTGGATAAGGAAGTACGTTTAAATTAGCAGGCCTGGGTGTAATGTGTGGATAGAGATTTCCTACATAAAACCCTCCATAGTTTTCCCATTTCTTAGTTATTTCTAGTAATAGTTTAATTGTTCTATCATCTTCATTAGCATTAGCAGTTGATGGATTAATCATTATGAACAAGATTTTATCCTTTGTAGGCTCCCAAATTCTGCTTAATTTAAACCTATATCCTCCTACCATATCTGCAGACCGTTGCATCATAGTTTGACTATAGGGATTTACATTGCATACATATCCCTTATTATCATATACAACCCAATCTCTCTTTCCATCCTTATTTAATGGGTCTATGCCATTACACGCACATACTCTTAAGGTCAACCCTTCATATCCCCACATGTCATTGAAGGTTACTGTTATATATCGCCTTTCGGTGTATGATGTAACATCCTTATTACAATACCGACATTCCATACTTTACTAATGACGTCATTTGACATATCAATTTTTGTACTACCGATTTGAATTAGTTAATCCGCGGATTTTTAATCCGCGGTACACACGATCGGTGAAGGTGAGGTCGCACTCGCAGGTAACATCTGTGATAGGAGGCCAAAGAGATCCGACGCACGAGATCCGCATGCACGAGAGACTGTATACATAATGTATCCAATCCAGCCTGCACCGCCCGCACATAGAATACTCAAAAAGATACCGAGGGTACCACGACCTTCGCAGCCGGTCATGGTAATAAGTCTTGTAAGTAAGAGTAATACTGATACGGTACCAAGCACGCTAATTACGTTGATTGCACCATGTGTGCGCTTTTCTTGGCTCTCTGGGTCAGCATTTCTGGCTGTGGGTGCCATGAGACTATCAACTGCATTTGACATCGCATATCCAATAAAGAATGCTACCTCCATTAACCAGAAACTTGGTACAGATGCAGCATCTCCAACACTCGCTGGATCATAGGCCTTAAATCCCTTTGCAACATTTACATTTGGTATGATATTACAAGAGTCACTGGTAGATCGTGTCCACCACAGACTATAAGAAGGTGCAAAACTTTTTAGTATATATCCAAGAGATATCTGTAATATAATCGTATACAGCGGCATTAATACAGCGAGACCAGCAGCAAGATTTGCGTGTGCTACAGATCCAGTTGTAATTGTAAAAAGTAACGACGTTGCCGTTAGCACAATTGGGAACTGTTGAATTCCACGATACCCATATTCTTTTATGCCAGATATAATGCCTGAGGCTGATGTCAAAGACATTCTACCGTAAACTATATTATTATGACGGACCACATACATACATGGGTTTACCACTTTCACTCGCAGTTTGTATCATCGGTAAGTTCAAGATATTTAGGCTATCACGACCAAATATAGTCTTATTCTGATATACAATTACAATACCCGCAATAAGTCCAAAGATCAGAGACATTAGAAGTGTCTCAAATGACTCACATCCATATGAATATCTGAAGATTAACATAACAAAGGCTAAGGCTGCACTTAATACAACTGACACCGTTGTTCTTGTAGTTAG
>Ga0214921_10003251_pt1 | contig 25144 bp, 24 predicted proteins | sample LL1505_MetaG_FD_177992 | JGI IMG/M metagenome (GOLD analysis project Ga0214921, IMG submission 177992) | Freshwater microbial communities from Lake Lanier, Atlanta, Georgia, United States - LL-1505 | ecosystem: Environmental > Aquatic > Freshwater > Lake | place: USA: Georgia | collected...
CCACCACCCTGCAGGCCGCAGCACCCGGCACATCAGGCAGCATTGCCGGCCAATACCGCTGCGCCGAACTGGACGCCACGCTCACCATCACCGAGGCCGGCGGCGTGGCCTATGGCGGTTTCGGCGGTTTTCTAGGCCAGGGCCGCATGGAACTGCTCGAACCCATCGCCCAAGACCTCTGGGCCCTGCCATGCCCCAGGGCGCTGGACCACACCCCACCCGGCGATTGGACGCTGGATATCACCCGCGACGCCGCCGGCGTGGCGACCGGCGTGACGCTGGGCTGCTGGTTGGCGCGCGGGCTGCGCTACCGCCGCGTTTAGCTCAGCATCGCCCGCTCATATTGCAACGGCCAGGCCTGGTCCGAATGCAATGCACGGGCGGCCAGCAGCGGCCAGCTCGGCTCGGCCATCAGCTTGCGGCCCATCAAAATCAGATCCGCCCGGCCATTGGCCAGAATTTCCTCGGCCAGATCGGGCGTATTGATCATCCCCACCGCGCCGGTGGCGATGCCGGCCTCGCGCCGGATCGTCTCGGCAAAGCGCACCTGATAACCCGGCCCCGGGGTGATTTTTTGCCGCGGATCATTGCCCCCGGTCGAGCAATCCATCAGATCGACCTGCCCAGTGGCGGCCAGCATGCGGGAAATCTCCACCGCATCAGCCATGGTGAGACCCCCCTCCACCCAATCGGTGCAGGAGAGGCGAACAAACAGCGGCAGCTCCGCCGGCCATTCGGTGCGCACCGCGGCCACCACCTCCAGCAGGAAGCGGGCACGCCCGGCCAGATCGCCGCCATAGCCGTCATTGCGCTGATTGCTCAGCGGGCTGAGGAATTCGTGCAGCAAATAGCCATGCGCCGCATGCAGGTCGATGATCTTGAAGCCGGCCTCGCGCGCCAGTTTGGTCGAATGGACGAATTCGGCGGTGACGCGGGCGATATCCTCCAGGCTCATGGCGCGCGGCACATGATGCCCCGGAGCAAAGGCCAGCGCCGACGGCCCAATCACCTCCCAGCCGCCATCGGCAATGGCATGCGGCCCGCTGCCCTGCCAGGGCACATGGATGGAGGCCTTGCGGCCGGCATGGGCCAGCTGCACCGCAGGCACCGCGCCCTGGCTTTCGATAAAGGCGACAATCCGCGCCAGCCCATCGCGCTGCGCCTCATTCCACAGCCCCAGGCATTTGGCGGTGATCCGCCCCTCGGCCGAGACATGGGTGGCCTCGGTGCAGACAATCCCGGCCCCGCCGGTCGCCCGCGCACCCAGATGCACCATGTGCCAATCATTGGGCATGCCATCGGTGGCAGAATACTCGCAAAGCGGCGAGAGCATGATGCGGTTCTTCACCGTCACCCCGCGAAAGGTGATCGGGCGAAACAGATGCGGGTCACGGCCCGGCTTCTGGAGGCGGCGATTATCTTCGCCGGAATTGGGACCCTGGGGGGAAGTAGCTGTGCTCATATACGCAGGTTAACGCCACCTCGCGCCGCTGTCACACCTCCACCACGACATAACTATTCTCCACCGCCACGCTGAAGGCTTCCGCGGCCAGCAGCTCGCCGCATTCCACATGCGCGTCATAAGCGCGCGTCTTCACCCGGCGCGGATCGAAGAAGGATTTGCCGGTGCGAATGTCGAATTCCCAGGCATGCCAGGGGCAGCGCACCACCTCGCCACGCCGGGCATACTCATATTGCCCCGGCGCCGTGCTGCAAACATGCCCCATGATCTGCCCAGCCGAGAGCGAAGCCCCCTGATGCGGGCAACGATCAGCCAGCGCAAAAAATTCACCGCCCAGATTATACACCACAATGCGCTTGCCGCCGGCCTCCGTCACATGCCGCGCACCGGCAGGGATGGCAGCCACCGGCGCCACCACATGCTTCACCACCCGTAAACCGCCCTGGCATTGCCGCCATAAATCGCCGCCCGCGTCTCCGCCGGCAGCCAATTCGGGATCGACAGCCGCGGATCATCAAAATCCCAATGCGGATAGTCGGAGGCATAGAGGATCTTGTCCCAGCCGATCCATTCCATCGTGTCGCGCAAATGCTCCGGCCGCTCCGGCTCCTCGATAGGCTGGGTGCTGACCCAGACATGGTCGCGGATATATTCGCTGGGTTTGCGCTTGAGATGCGGCACCTCGCAACGCAGGCTCGGATAAATCTTGTCCAGCCGCCACGCCACCGAGGGCAGCCAGGCCATGCCGCATTCAATCAGCACAATCTTCAGCCTCGGGAAGCGCTCAAACACCCCCTCCACCACCATGGAAATTAGCAGAGACTGGCAGGAGGTGGCATGCTCGCTCACCTCCTCAATATAGAAACTCGGCCAGCCGCCATTGGTCATCGCCCAGCCGGAATAGCCAAAGGCATGAATGCCCACCGGCAGCCCCGCCTCCTGCGCCGCCTCATAAATCGGCCAATAGCGCGGATTGCCCAGCGGCATGGAGGTGCGGCTCATCAGCAGCACCTGCGAGAAGCGCGGATCACCAGCGCGCTTGCGAATCTCCCGCGCACTCGCCTCCGGATCCTCATAGGGCACGACGAGGGAGGCCCGCAGCCGCGGCTCCGGCACCACCCATTCCGCCAGCTGCCATTCATTCACCGCATGCGCCATCGCGGCCGAGAAACCATCATTGGTATCCCCCTGGCCCGAAGGTTGCAGCGGGTTCAACAGCCCCACATCAATGCCGTAATGGTCCAGATGCTGCTCGCGGAAAAAGGCGAGATCACTGGCGGGCGAACCACCCTGCGGCGTCCAGGCATCCCGCCGGCTGGCCAGCGGCTGAGATTTCGGGAAGGGCGTGCCCCGCACATAGCCATGCCGCGGCCGCAGCCCATAGCTGTGCATCCGGTGCCGCATCTCAGCCGAGAGCCAAGGGTCAAAGGCATCGCGCGATGGCGCGCGTGGATGAATATCCACGTCGCACAGCCCCAGCGTGGCCGCGGCGGGCTTCGCATTGGCAAGCATCATGTTCATGCCGGCACCCTTTCAAGACGATTGTACAACGCCGCCGCATTGCCGCGGAGGAATTTTTCGCGATCCACGCCGGGCGGCAGGCTGGGCAGCCCATCATAATTCCAATGCGGGAAATCACTGGCCCAGAGCAGCAAGTCCTGGCTGCCGAGATGGCCCAGCAGCTGCGCCGCCGCCTCATCGGGCGCATCAAAGGGCTGGGCGGTGAGGCGAATATGCCGCCGCACCGTCTCAGCCGGCGGCTCGGCCTGCCAGGGGATTTCAAACCGCACCCCCTTCCAGCCCTTGCTCATCCGCCACAGAAAGGCCGGCAGCCAGCTCACCCCGCTCTCCGCCAGCACCACCCGCAGCCCGGGGAATTGCACGAAAACGCCCTCAGTGATCAGCGAGGCCACAGCACTTTGAAATGCCTGCTGCTGCGCCGCCACATCCTCCATATACCAGGAGACCCAGCCCAGCGAGGTGACAGGGTGGCGATAGGCGCTGCCGGCATGCAGGCAGAGCGGCAGGCCATGCTTCTCCAGCGCTGCATAAATCGGCCAATGGGTCCGCCGCCCATGCGGAATCTCACCCATCACCAGGCGCATGGCCTGCACGAAGCGCCGGTCGGGTGCCAGGCGCTCAATTTCGGCCACCGCATGCTCGGTCTCATTGGGCAGCACGATGGAGGCGCGCAGCCGGGCGTCGCGCTCCAGCCACTCCGCCCGCACCCAATTGTTCAGCCCTTGGGTGAAGGCGCGGTTCATATCGGCGTTGAAGATCAACTGCACGCCATAGATCGGGTTGAGAATACCAATGGCCGCACCCGTTTTATCCAGCCAGGCCTGCATCTCGGGCAGGCCCGGAAAGCGGCCTTGCGGGCGCCAATCGGCGCGCACCGTGCGCGGCGCATGGGGCGGGTAGGATTGGCTCTCAAACCCCTCCAGCCCGCGCTGGTCGATGCTGTCGGCCCAGAAGGGTTCCAGGTGAGGCCGCAGCGCATCAAGCCCCGGCACCATGGGGTGCAGATCGGCGTCGATGGCGCCTTCAAAGCTGCGCATCACATGCTGCAAAGGCTGAGCGTGCGGCCAGTGATCAGGCTCGCATAAGCATCGCGCACCCGCGCCAGCCGCGGGTTTTCGCCATGAAGCTTGAAGGCGGCGTCATCGGCATAGACCTCAACCAGCATCACCCGGCTGCGATTCGGCTCACCCTTTTTCATCGGCTGCAGCACATCGAATTGCTGGCAGCCCGGCTCCTCCGCCTTGGTCATGCGGGCATGCTCGGAAATGATGGCGGTGAAGGCGGCATGATTGGCCTCCTCCATCTGGAATTCGACGATGATACCAATGCGAGCCATGGCTGGTTTCCTCTTTCGGTTGGTGGCAGGTTAATCCTCAAGCGCCCGGCTGCAAGGGCGTGCCGCCATCCAGGGAGAGAAACATGGCCGCAATGCATCGCCGCACCCTTTTGGCCGCGGGGCTCGCTGCCCCCGCCCTGGCCCAGACCGTCAGCCGCAATGGCCGCGTGGTCATCGGCTTTCCGGCCGGCGGCAGTTCGGATGTGGTGGCGCGGCTCTATGCCGAGCGGCTGCGCGGGGTTTTCGCGCCCAATATGATCGTCGATGGCCGCGTCGGCGCCGCCGGCCGCATCGCGGTGGAACATGTGCGCGATGCCGATAAGGACGGCACGACCTATCTGCAGACGCCGGCCTCGATGCTCACCCTGCAGCCGCATATTTTCCCCCGCGAAGTCCGCTATGACGCGCTGACTGACCTTATCCCGGTCTCCTCCGTCTGTTCCTTTCCCTTCGCGCTGATCGTGCCGATGGCCCATCCGGCGCGTGATCTGGCCGGCTTCGTGGCCTGGGCCCGGGCGCAGCAGGGGGAAATCCCCTTTGCCTCACCCGCCGCCGGCGCCACGCCGCATTTCATGGGGCTGATGCTGGCCGAGGCGATTGGTGTGCGGATGACCCATGTGCCCTATCGCGGCGCGGTGCCCGCGATCCAGGATGTGATCGGCAACCGGCTGAACATGTTTATCGGCGTGCTCGGTGATGTCTCGCCGCATCACGGCCAGGGTGTTCGAATGCTGGCGGTCTCCTCGGCGCAGCGCGTGCCGCGTTACCCCGATGTGCCGAGCTTCGCCGAACTCGGCTATCCGGCGCTGACCCAAGAGGAATGGTTCGGCGCGCTCCTGCCCGCAGCCACGCCAGCACCCATTGTCCAGGGCCTCTTCGACGCCATCCGCCAGGTGGCGGCGCGGCCGGATATGGTCGAAGCGCTGGGCCGGCTGGAATTCGCCCCCACAGTCTCCGCCAGCCCCGCCGCCTTCGCCGCGCAAATCCGGACCGAGCGGGAAATGTGGGGCCCCATCATCCGCAATTCCGGCTTCACGCCGGAATAACGCGCCGGGGGGCGGCCTTCAGCCCCAATCCGCCGGCACAAACCGAAAGCCCTGCGCCTCGCGCAGGATGAAACCCGTGGCGGGGAAGGGAAAGTGAAACCCCGTCACCCGCACCCGATCCGCCGCCATCCGGTCCAGCACCCGCCGGCGCGTGGCGGCCCCAGCAGCACCATCAAAATCGAACAGGGTTTCATAATCCGGCCGCCGGGCGATCAATTCCGGCCGATGGGTGATATCGGCCAGATAGACCAACTCCGCCGCGCCATCGGCAATGTGCCAAATGGTGTGGCCGGGCGAATGCCCTTCGGCCGCATGCATGCGAATGCCGGGCACCGCCTCGGCGCCATCGGTCAATTGCCGAATCTTGCCGGCATAGGGCGCAAAGCGCCGGGCGGTATTGGCAAAATTCGGCCGCTGGCCGGCCGGGCTGCGGGTTTCATTGCCCGCCTCGGTCCACCACGCCCATTCGCGGGTCGGCACCACCACCTCGGCATTGGGGAAGGCCGCGCCGCCTTCGGCCGTGATCAGGCCATTGATATGGTCACCATGGAAATGCGAGATCACCACGGCGGAGACCCGCGCCGGGTCCAGCCCCGCCGCCGGCATGGTGGCCAGCAGCCGCCCCAGCGTCGCACCCGGCGCCTGCGGGCCATTGCCGGTGTCAAACACCACCAAATCCCGCCCGGTATCGACGATGGTGACCGCATAGATATTGCGATAATCGGTCGGCCCCAGAAAGCTCTCGGCCAGCACCGCCTGCACCTCCTCCAATGGCGCGTTCCGCACCAGCCCCTGCACGGGCATGATGCGAAACCCGTCATAAATGGTGGTGACGGTGAATTGCCCCAGTTTGAAGCGATAAAAACCCGGGGCCATGGCAGGCGCCGCCGGGGCAGGCACCTGCGCCACCGCCGCGCGGGCCAGAAGCGGCGCGGCCAGCGCCGTGCCCATCAACAAGCGTCGTTGCGCCATAGCGTTTCCTCCCTGGGAGAAAGAGGGCCAGTGGCCCCCCTTCAGATCAAACCGCGCTCGACCACTCGGCCGGCACAAATATAAAGCCCTGCACCCCGCCCGAGACATGCCGCGCCACATAACCATTGGCCGGGAAGGGGAAGTGATAGCCGGTGACGCGAATGCGGTCAGTGGCCAGCATATCGAGCACCCGGCGGCGAGAGGCCGCGGCCATATCGCCATCAAAGTCAAAGACAATCTGCCATTCCGGCCGGCGCATCATGAATTCCGGCCGATTGGTGATATCGGCCACAAAGATCATCTGCTCAGCGCCATCGGCAATGCGATACAGCGTGTGACCCGGCGTATGGCCATAGGCGGCGATGGAGGTGATGCCCGGCAGCACCTCAACCCCCGCCGCCACCTGACGGATCTTGCCCTGATAGGGCGCGAAACGCCGCGGCACATTGGCAAATTGCGGCCGCTGGCCCTCGGGGCTGCGGCTTTCATTCGAGGCCTCGGTCCACCAGGCCCATTCGGCGGCAGGAACGATAATCTCGGCATTGGGGAAGGCGGCAGCATTGGCCGCATTGAGCAGGCCGTTGATGTGGTCGCCATGAAAATGGCTCTGAATCACATGGGTCACGCGGGCCGGGTCAATGCCGGCTGCGGCCATATTGCCGATCATCTTGCCATTGGTGGCCGCGGCCGGCGTCACGCCATTGCCGGCATCAAACACCACCAGCGTGGCATCCTTCTGGGCGAAGGTGATGGTGAAGGGCACCGCCAGCGTGTCCGTGGCCATGAAATTCTCGGCCAGAATGCCCTGCACCTCAGCGATCGGGGCATTGCGCACAAAGCCCTCAAGCGGCCGGCGGAAAAAACCGTCATGCACCGTGGTGATGGTCCAGCCGCCCACCTTAAACCGATAAAACCCAGGCGCCTGCCCGGCCGGCGCGGCGGCGGGCGCCTGCGCCATGGCGGGAAGCGCCCCGGCTGCGATCATGACTGCCGGGGCGGCGAGGGCAATGCGTCGTGCGATGGTCATGAAAATTCCTCTCCGTGGCACAGAGCCTGTTCTGAGCCTGTGATGCGACAAAGCCGCGCGAAAAGCCATGGCAAAGTTTGCCGATCCGGCGCCGTTTATGCGCGCTCCTTCTTGGGCGGCGCAAAACCCACCACCGCCTCAATATGCGGCGACCAGAGGAACTGGTCGATCGCGGTGGCAGAGGTCATGACATACCCCGCATCACGCAGGGCGCGGGCATCGCGTTCCAGCGCCACCGGGTTGCAACTGACATAAATCAGATGCGGCTTCGGCCCGCGGGCAATCTGCGCCACCTGCTCGGCCGCGCCGGCATAGGGCGGGTCGAGCACCAGCACGGCGCATTTCGCCAATTCCAAAGGCAAAAGCGGCTGGCGGATAAGGTCCTTTCGCCCAGCGGTCACCCGCCCGCCCGCGGCGCGGGCTGCGGCATCAAGGGCGGCCACCGCCTCCGGATCACCCTCATAGGCCAGCACCCGGGCGCGCTCGGCCAGCGGAAAGCTCAGCGTGCCTAAGCCTGCAAAGAGATCGGCAATCAGCGCCCCGCGCGACAGTTTGGCCGGCAGCGCCGCCAGCACGGCAGCAATGATCGCCGCCTCGCCCTCCACCGTCGCCTGCAGAAAGGCGCCCGGTGGCGGCGCCACAACCCCGCGCCCAAAGCCATGCCGCACAGCGCCGATCTGTGCCGCCACCCCCTCCCGCGTGGCGATGCGCTTGAGGCCCTCGGCCCGGGCGAAATCGGCCAGGCGCTGGATATCCACCGGCGTCAACTTGCCATCCAGCCGCAACAGGACATCCGGCCCGGAATCGAGCAGGTTGATCGCGGCATCAGCGCGCTGGCGCAGCGCCTGCAAGGGCCGCAGCGCCGCCGCCAGCCGGGGCAGCAAGGCCATGATCTCCGGCCGCAAAACCCGGCATTCCGGAATCGCCAGCACGCCCTGGGCCCCATGAAAGCCAATGGTCAGGCTGCCATCGCCCGCGCGCAGAATCGACAAATCCGCCCGCCGCCGCGTGGCCGGCGGGCTGACATGGCCCAAGGTGACAATCGCCTCGGCAAACCCCGCCTGGCGCAGCGCATGCTCCACCCGGCCGCGCTTCCACTCCGACTGCGCCGCCCCCGACCAATGTTGCAGCGCGCAGGCGCCGCAGAGCGAAAAATGCGGGCAGGGCGGGTCCACCCGCTCCGGGCTTTCGCGCAGCAAGCGTCCCTCGGCCGAGAGAACTTCCCCGGGCAATGCCCGCGGAATATGCCGCCGCGCCCCATCCGGCGCCAAAGCCACGCCATCGCCCGCGCTGCCCATGGCAATAATGGTGGTCTCGCTCATCGCGGTCCGCGCTCGGCCATGATCGTCTCCACCAAAAAGGCCAGCATCGCCGCCATGAAGGCGAGCATGGCAAGGCTCAGCACAATGGCGATCAACGCGCCGCTCTGGCCCTCCAGCAGCGCCGCGCCAAAGGTCAGAACCACCTGCAAGGCAACAAGAAACGCCGAGACAGCGCAAAGCTGCACCGCGCGCCGGGCCAGCCGCGAGCACCGCTGCAACCAGCCCTGCTCATTCGGCCGCGCGGCATCGCCCATCCGGTCCAGAATGCGCGTCAGCCGCGACGTCAGCGCATTCAGCGCCGTCATCGTGGCAGTCAGCAGAAAGGCGGGGGCGAGGGCCAGGCTGATCGCCCTCTCCACCGCCTCAAGCGTTGTCAACCAAAGGCATTCAGGCCGGTCTGCGCGCGGCCAAGGATGAGCGCATGCACATCATGCGTGCCCTCATAGGTGTTGACCGTCTCCAAATTCATCAGGTGGCGAATGACATGATACTCATCCACAATGCCATTGCCGCCATGCATATCGCGCGAGAGGCGGGCGATATCGAGGCTCTTGCCGCAATTGTTGCGCTTGACGAGCGAGATCATCTCCGGCGCCACGCGCCCCTCATCAAACAGCCGCCCAACCCGCAGCACCGCCTGCAGCCCCAGGGTGATCTCGGTCTGCATATTGGCCAACTTGAGCTGGATCAACTGCGTCGCCGCCAGCGGCTTGCCGAACATCTTCCGGTTCAGCGTGTATTCGCGCGCGGCATGCCAGCAGAATTCCGCGGCCCCCAGTGCACCCCAGGCAATGCCATAACGCGCCCGATTGAGGCAGGAGAAAGGACCCGCCAGCGACTTCACCCCCGGCAGGCGGTTCTCCTCCGGCACAAAAACCTCATCCATCATGATCATGCCAGTGACCGAGGCTCGCAGCGAGAACTTGCCCTCAATCTTGGGCGTCTCCAGCCCCTTCATCCCACGCTCCAGCAGGAAGCCGCGCAGAATACCCTCATCATCCTTGGCCCAGACGACGAAGACATCGGCGATGGGCGAATTGGTGATCCAGGTCTTGGAGCCGCTGAGCAAATAGCCGCCATCCACCTTCTTGGCGCGGGTGCGCATCGAGGAGGGGTCAGAGCCGGCATCAGGCTCGGTCAGGCCAAAGCAGCCCACCCATTCGCCGCTGCGCAGCTTGGGCAGAAATTTCTGCTTCTGCGCCTCCGAGCCATAAGCATGGATTGGATACATCACCAGGCTGGACTGCACCGAAAAGGCCGAGCGATAGCCCGAATCGACACGCTCCACCTCACGGCTCATCAGCCCATAGGAGACATAGCTCACGCCAGCGCAGCCATAACCCTCCAGCGTGGCGCCCAAAAAGCCCTGCTCGCCGAACTCATTCATGATCTCGCGGTCGAATTTTTCCTGACGATTGGCCATCAGCACCCGCGGCATCAGCCGGTCCTGGCAGAAGGCGCGGGCGGCGTCGCGGATCATCCGCTCATCTTCTGAGAGCTGGTCGTTGAGCAGCAGCGCGTCGTCCCACTGGAAACTCGCCTTCACCGGCGTCATGACGTTCATCGCTTAATCCTCCAAATGGCCCAGCCTCCCGCTATGGGGCTGGGCGATGCAAGGTTGATTTGGCCTGGGCGGCCGTCCTGACAAGTCTCAACCGGCGTCGGCTGGGGCTTGTTCCATCACATCATGGGTGGCGATGCCGGGGATGGGCTCTGGCATGGGCTCAGACATCGGCGCAGCCACCATCTCGGCGACCGGGGCCAGAGGCGCCAGCGCCTCCGCCTCGCTCTCCGCCGCGCGGTCACGCCGCGGCTTGGGGATGGCGATCAGCATAAAGGCCGGAATGCTGTCGCCAAAGCCGCGCACGGCTGGGCCCAGATCATCATCGCGCCGGCGCGGGCGGTCGTCACGGCCGCGCGCCCGATCATCCCGGCGCGGCTCAGCATCACGGCGCGGTTCGGCATCATTGCGGCGAAAGCGATCCTCGCGGCGCGGCCGAGGGGCGTCGATCACCTCCTCAGGCGGCAGGGCTGCCACCGGGGCCGCGTCACGGCGGGGCCGATCTTCGCGGCCCGGACGGTCACCACGACCACGGTCATTACGGTCACCACGGTCACGCTCGCCCCGTTCACGCTCGGGCCTGCCCCGCGCGCCGCGCTCCTCACGCGGACGATCGCCACGGCCGCCGCGCTCAGCCGTGCGGCCAGAGGGGCGCGCAGCGCCGCCACGGCCACGGCCGCGCGGCCGGGTCAGCGCCTCGGCAATCTCTTCATCGGCAATGGTGTCCAGCCCCGGAATGACGATCCGTGGCAGCGCCTGGCCGATCAGCTTCTCAATGCCCGCGACATTGCGCGCATCATCGGCGGTGGCGATGGAGAAGGCGCGCCCCTCCCGCCCGGCCCGGCCGGTGCGGCCAATACGGTGGACATAATCTTCCGAATGGAACGGCACATCGAAATTGAACACATGGCTGAGCCCGCCAATATCAATGCCGCGCGCCGCCACATCCGAGCAGACCAAAAGTTGCAACTCATTCGCCTTGAAGGCGTTCAGCGTCGAGAATCGCACCGACTGGTCCAGATCACCATGCAGAGCGCCAACCTTGAACCCATGCTTCTTCAAAGACTTGAAGAGGATATCGACCTCGATCTTCCGGTTGCAGAAGATCAGTGCATTGCCGACCTCCTCCGAGCGGATCAGGCGGCGCAGCGCCTCGCGCTTGTCATGCGGCTGCACATAGACAAGCCCCGAGGTGATGGTGGTGGCGACCGAGGCGGGCCGTGACACGGTGATCTCGCGCGGGTTCTGCAAAAAAGCATCGGCCAGCCGGCGAATTTCGGGCGCCATGGTGGCGGAGAAAAACAGCGTCTGCCGCGAGGGCGGCAACATGCCCACAATGCGCTCTACATCGGGAATAAAGCCCATATCCAGCATGCGGTCGGCTTCGTCGATCACCAGCAGCTTGCAATCGGCCATCAGAATGCGGCCGCGGTCAAACATATCGAGCAGCCGCCCGGGGGTGGCGATCAGCACGTCCACGCCCTCATTGAGCACGCGCTTTTGCTCATCCATGCTCTCGCCGCCGATCAGCAGCGCATGATTAAGCCCGAGATACTTGCCGTATTTGACGAAATTCTCCGCCACCTGCAGCGCCAATTCGCGCGTGGGCTCAAGAATGAGGCTGCGCGGCATGCGCGCCTTGGCCCGTGAGCCGGAAAGAATATCCAGCATGGGCAGCACGAAGCTGGCGGTCTTGCCCGTGCCGGTCTGGGCGCAGCCGAGAACGTCGCGGTTCATCAGCACGACAGGAATCGCCTGTTCCTGGATCGGCGTGGGGTGGACATAGCCCGCCTCGGTCACGGCGCGGACCAATTCGTCGCTCAGGCCGAGATCGGCGAAGGTGGCGCGCGGCGCGGCCTCTTCCTCCGGTTCGTCATATTCCGGCTCGGCGCCGGCAGCCTCTTCAGCCGGGGCATTGGCGGCCAGCGGCTCGGCCTCAGGCGCCACCATCTCGGGCGCAGAGGCGGCTATCTCCGCTTCAGGGCGTTCTAAACCAGGGTCGGCCGCCACAATCATGGCGGCTTCGTTGTTGGTGTCCGTCACTGGCTCTGCCGTGCGGCTGGTGTCTTCAATCAAATGCAAACTCTTTATGAACAGGGTGGTATCACTGCGCCGATGCCGCGCGGCCTCGGCCTTTTGGGTTGCGCTTCGTCGAGCGTCCCGGGCGGGCCTGGCGCGGCTGGGGCAGGCTCTCCCGCCCCGCAACGCGGCTCATATGCGCCGCTAGACTGCGTTGCGCAAGCATTTGCTGGATTTGTGGCCTGCGCCGGGTGGATGACAATTCTGCGGCAGGGCCGGGCCGCTGCCGCTCCTCGGAATTATTCGATGGTGATCCCCGCAGCGCGGATCACCGCACCCAGCTCCTCCACCTCGCGCCGGGCGATGGCGTCCAGCTCGGCGATGGTCATGGGCGAGAGGGTGGCGCCGGCCTCGGTGGCGCGGGCCAGCAGGTTGGGATCCTGCGCCAATTCGCGCAGCGCTGCATTGAAGCGCTCGCGCATTGGCTGGCTCATGCCGGCGGGGCCATAGAAGGCGAACCAGGCATCGATGGTGAAGCCAGGCAGCCCGGCCTCGGCCGTGGTGGGCACATCGGGCAGGCCGGCGGCGCGGCTGGCACTGGCCATGGCCAGCGCCTTGATCCGGCCGGCCTGCACCAGCTGCACCGCCGAACTCGGCGTGGTGATGAACATCTCCACCCGCCCGCCCACCACATCCTGCAGCGCCGGCGCCGCGCCGCGATAGGGCACATGCACCATCTCAACCCCAATGGCGCGGGCGAACAGCACGCCGGCAATATGCTGGATGCTGCCGATGCCCGAGGAGGCATAATTCATCGCCCCCGGCCGCTGCCGGGCCAGGGCGATGAATTCGGCCAAGTTGTTCACCGGCAGATTGGGGGCGGCCAGAATCACATGCGGCGCCAAGGTGGCCATGCCCAGCGGCAGGATATCGCGATTCGGGTCCCAGCCCGGGTTCTTCATCATTGCCGGGTTGCCGGCATGGTAGCCGCTATATTGCAGCAGGATGGTGTGGCCATCGGGCGTGGCGCGGGCCGCCGCCTGGATGGCGATATTGCCATTGGCCCCCGGCCGGTTCTCGATCACCACCGGCTGGCCGAGCAACCGGGCCAGCCCATCGGCAAAGAGCCGGGCGGCGAAATCGCTGCCGCCGCCGGGCGGGTTGGGCACCAGCACGGTGATGGGCCGGCTGGGCGCCCATCCCTGCGCCAAAGCAGGGGTTGCGAGCAGCAGCGGCAGGGCGCGACGTTTCATCGGATAAATCCTCCAAGGGCGACCAGCACCTCCTCGGGTGCCTCTTCGGCCAGATAATGCCCGGAGTTCACCGCATGACCAGAGACCAGGCCGCTGGCATAGCCCCGCCACACCGCGAGCGGCTCATACCAGGCGCCGATCCGCCCCTTGCTGCCCCAGAGCACCAGCAGCGGGCAGGTGATGCGCTGCCCGGCGGCGCGGCTGGCGCGGTCATGCTCCAGATCGATGCTGGCCGCGGCCCGGTAATCCTCGCAAATGGCGGTCACGGTGCCGGGCTCGCCCAGGGCGGCGAGGTAATCGGCGCGGGCCTGGGGGTGGAAGAAGCTGCGGTCCTTCGGCTCGCGGCTGGTGTGGATGTCGAACCATAATTCGACATTCTGCGCGATCATCCTCTCGGGGCCAGGATGCGGCTGGGCCAGCGAGAACCAGTGATAATAGCCCATGGCAAAGGCCATATCGGCGTGCTCGAAATGATGCAGCGTGGGCACGATATCCATCACGCAAAGCCGCTCCACCGCCTCAGGATATTGCAGCGCCATGCGGTGGGCGAGCCGCGCACCACGGTCATGGGCGATGATGCTGTAGCGGGCAAAGCCCAGTTCCTGCATCAGCCCATGCGCATCCCGCGCCATCTCCTGCTTGGAATAGGCCAGGTGGCTGGCGCTGGGCGCGGGCTTGGCCGAGAAGCCATAGCCACGGATATCGGCGCAGATCACCCGATGGCTGCGCGCCAGCACCGGGGCCAGCTTGTGCCACATCGCATGGGTCTGCGGGTTGCCATGCAGCAGCAGCAGCGGTGGGCCAGAGCCGCCGATGCGATAGCGCACGGCATGGCCGTCGATGTTGCGGGTTTCCAGGTCAAAACCCGGGAAAAAATCTGTGTCGTTCATCTGCAGCCCTGACCCCTCCGCCCCGATTGCCGCGCATTGCGCCATTGCCCCGCGGCCCCGGCAAGCCGGTTGACGCGCCCCTGGTGGGGTAGCAGCGTGGCGCTTTAACCTCAGGGGGATGCCAGGACCATGGCCAAGGATGATGATGCGCTGTTCGACAAGGGTCTGCCGATCCGCCGCGCCGTGCTGGGCGCGGAATATGTCGATGGCTCGATGGCGAAAGCCGATGATTTCATGATGTCGTTCCAGCGCGCCACCACCGCCATTGCCTGGGGCTGGGCCTGGGGTGACCCGACGCTGGACCGCCGGACGCGCTCGATGCTCAACCTCGCCATGCTGACGGCGCTGGGCAAAACGCCCGAGATCAAGCTGCATGTGAAGGGCGCCTTGAACAACGGCATCTCGGTGGATGAGATCAAGGCCGTGCTGCTGCACGCCACCGCCTATTGCGGCATTCCGGCCGGGCTTGATGCCTTCAAGGCCGCGCATGAGGTGCTGCTTGCTGAGGGCGCATTGCCGGTGAAGGCGGCCAAGCCGGAGAAGGAGGCTGCACCCGCCAAGGCGAAGCCCGCCAAGAAGAAGACCGCCAAGTGAAGCGCCTCGCATTCATTGGCATCGGCAATATGGGTTGGCCGATGGCGGCCAATCTGGTGTCGAAGGGCTTTGACGTGACGGTGTGTGACACCGATGCCGCCCGGGTGGCGCGTTTCGTGGCCGAGATTGGCGGCCATGCGGCCGCCGGTGCCGCCGAGGCTGTGGCCGGGGCGGAGGCGGTGATTACCATCCTGCCCACCTCCAAGCAGGTGGCCCAGGTGGCCGCCCTGGTGAAGCCGGCCATGGCGAAGGGCAGCCTGTTCATTGACATGACTTCGGGCCAGCCTGGCGCCACCCGCAGCATCGCGGCCGATCTGGCTGAGGTGGGGGTGGCGATGATCGATTGCCCGGTGAGCGGTGGCGTGCCGCGGGCCAAATCGGGCGAATTGGCCATTATGGCGGGCGGCGAGGCGGCGGATCTCGACCGCGCCGATGCCGTGCTGCATGCCATGGGCACCTCCATCCATCGCTGCGGCGCCATTGGTGCTGGGCAGGCGATGAAGGCGCTGAACAATCTGGTCTCGGCCGGTGGGTTTTTGATCGGCATCGAGGCGCTGCTGATGGGCCAGAAATTTGGCCTCGACACTGCCCTGATGGTGGATGTGCTCAACGCCTCATCCGGTATGACCAACTCCAGCCAGCGCAAGTTTAAGCAATTCGTTCTGTCGCGCCGCTTTGACAGCGGGTTTGGCCTGGATTTGATGGTGAAGGATATTGGCATCGCCCTGGAATTGGGCCGGGATGGCGGTGTGCCGGTGCCTTTCTCGGCGCTGTGCCGCGAATTGTGGCTGGCGGCGGCCACCACGCTGGGCCCGGGTGAGGACCACACAGCGGTGGCGAAATTCTCCGAGAGCATGGCCGGCAGCGCGCTGGGCGGGGGCAATTCATGATCTGGGAAGCCTTTGCCATCCGCTATGCCCGGCATGAGCGCTCGGCCCAGCTCTGCCACGCCTATCCGGTGGCCGACCCGCATGAGGCGATGCCGCTCGATTTCTTTGTCTGGCTGCTGCGGGCGCCGGATGGGCGGGAGATCGTGGTCGATACCGGCTATGACCAGGAATCCGCTACCAGGCGCGGCCGCCCGCTGGGCCGGCGGGTGGATGAGGCGCTGGCGTCGATTGGCTGTGACACCGGCACCGTGGCCGATGTGGTGATCAGCCACCTGCATTGGGACCATGTGGGCAGCCTGGACCAGTTTCCGGCGGCGCGGTTCCATATTCAGGAGCGGGAGCTGCATTTCGCCACCGGGCGGCATATGTGCAGCCCGGCCATTCGCGGCCCCTTTGATTGCGCCCATGTGGTGGCGATGATCCAGGCGCTCTACGCCGACCGGGTGGCGGTGCACACTGGCGATGTGGAAATCGCCACTGGCGTGAGCCTGCACCGGGTGGGCGGGCATTCCGATGGGTTGCAGGTGGTGCGGGTGATGACGGCGCGTGGGCCGGTGGTGATTGCCTCCGACGCCATGCATTTTTATGCCAATGCGGTGCGGGAGAATCCTTTCCCGATCATCTTCAATCTGGGCGATATGGTCGAGGGCTGGCGGATCACCCGCCGGCTGGCCGGGGGCGTGGAGAGTGCGGTGATCCCGGGGCATGACCCGATTGTGCTCAAGCGCTTCCCCAATGTGGTGGAGGGCGAGGTGGCGGCGCTGCATTTGGCGCCGCTGTTTTGATGGAGTGATATCAATGGGTTGTTCGTGATGGCGCGGAATATGCGCTATTCGGACAAATTGCCCTGCAGCCCTGCCCTGGTGGTTTGATCCGGGGCGGGGGAGGGTGGCGGGTGGCATGCTGTCTCCTGTGTTGAGGCGGGGAGATAGCAAAAACCACTGGCGACTTAAAGGAAAAAATACCTTGATCGTTGATGCAAAATGGGCGCGCTGTTTGGTTGCGGGAGCCTTGGGCGCGGCCTGGCAAGATCAGGACGGGGTGAATCGGTAGGCCAGAACTCTTTCAATCGGCGCGGGCTTTGCGGCTGATTCGCCGCTGAAGGGCAGATCCAGGATGACCACCAGCGCGAGCAGCAGGCCGATGGCCGCGCCGATGCCGGCGAGTTCGGTTCTGCGCGCTGCATTGGGCGTCACCAGACAGGCGAGCACCACCAAAAGGACGCAGATCAACGCCGTGGTCGCCCAGAACAGGCTGGGCAGGCTCAATTCGGCATTGGCCAAGCGTTCTTCCCGCACTTCCACCAATTGGCGCGACAGGCTGATAGCCTCACGGAACATTTCGGCTTGAAATTCGCCCTGCGGCCTGAAGGCGAAAATACCGCGCGAGAGGGCAGTGAAGGTGGCATTGGCCTCCGGGGCGCCGTGTAGCGCTTGGTGAGGATGGGCCAATAGCTTCCATTCCTGGTCAACCACGGCGCGGCCATAGGCGAGCAGGGCAGGGCGAAGTTCCACCAGCGCGGGCACCTCAGAGCGCTGCAGCACCCGGTCCAGATTGAGGATGGCGCTGGCCTCGCGGCTGATCGAATCTTCTGCCTTATGCAGGTTGGTTTGGGCCTCAAGAATGCAGAAGCTGATAACCAGGGCAGCATAGCCGGCGATGGCCTTCGACGCGTCCATCGCGCCAGAGGAGACATGTTCGGAACCCGATATGCCAAACATACGCAGCAGACGATGTACTAATATTGGCAGTATAAGCATCGAGCCTGCCAAGGTGCTGACCACCATAATAAGTATATTGAGATTTGAAAATTCATGCATAATGACAATAATGTCTCTAAAGGTAGCCGGCATCGTGGAACTCCAAAAAAATTTCTTAATGTTAGGGTTTGTGTGGCGAAAATGTCAATGTTTCGACGTATGAAGAAAAAATGTCAAATAAAATTATTATTCAAGGTCAATTATTATTATCAATATAATATTTTGGCTTTTTCGGGACTGTAGCTGGACGATTGCCCGTCTCCGGTCACGGCCGCTGCGTCGCGTTACCACTTATGGTGTTCAGGCGGCCTGCAGGCGGTGGTGCAGCCTACAATTATAGGCGAGAGAGATCAGCAGCCAATCGCTCGCGACATTGCGGAGGTGGAAGCGGGGGAAGGCCCATAACGCTTTCGATGATGCCGAAGACCCACGCGACGGCCTGTTTGCGTGTGGCGTAGCGGGTTTTGGCGTCGTCGGTCTCCCGCTTGGCCTGCATGGCGATAGGGGCATTCCGCCGAAATGCCGATGCGGAGGGCGCGGCTGAAATGGCTGCAAAAAACGCGCAAAAAATACCGTAACCTATTGATATTCCTATTTTGAGACCTGAAATTTTGTAAACCTCACGGATTCTTCCCACTTGAAATACTCATTCCCGCAAGGGGCACCATATCTCCAATCGCCAATCTTCTGCCTCGTTGGCGCCGTTTTCCGGCTCATGGGCTTGCGGCAAACCATATGCCTATTATGGTAAGATCTCAGTGATATGAAGGGGTTGCCTAGTTTGGTTGGCGTCATGATCACCCACGAAGTCGATGATGTGAACCATTGGTTGACCTCCCCCGTCAGAGCGGCACTCGTCGCCAAACTGGGGTTGGATATTCGCGTCTATGTCGACCCAGCCGGTTCAAACGTCGTGGGCGTGATTCTGGAAGTGCCCAGCGTCGAATTTATCGTCAAGCATCTCAACTCCGCCGAAAACAAGGAAGCGATGACGTTGGATGGTGTGCGCCCTGACACGCTGCGGTTGCTCATTACGCCCTGATCCGCGAGGCGGAGCGCGTGGCGCCCTGCCACGCCTCAGTCACACAATGCGACCATCCCCGCCATCGGGCTTTGCTGTCCCGATGGCCTGGTCGCGGGGCAGGGGGGCTCAGGCCCAGATAATATCCGTCGTCTTCAGGCTAGAGACGCCGGCGAGTTGGCCGATCAGCTCATCGGTGCTGTCGAAGATCTTATTGCCGTTGCTATCCACATAGATGCCCAGGCCAGAAATCCCACTCAGCGAAACCATCGCACCGAAATAGGCACTCGCCTTGGTGGAAAGCTGGATCTGGTCGCCAGTCTGGAAATCCCTCACCCGCACGTAATCCGACAGCCCGGCATTGTTTCTCAGGCCATCATCATAAAACACGCCGCGGCTATCACCGAGCAGGAAGATGTCATTGCCCGCCCCACCGGTTAGTTGGTCGATGCTGCCCTTGCCCAGATAGCTGCCGCTGGAGGGCAGCCCGCTCATAATGTCGCGCCCCGCCGTGCCGGCGCGCGAATCATTGCCCGTCGTGCCGTAAATATAGTTCGGCCCCAAATCGATGGTGATGTTATAAGCCGCCGAGTAAACGCCAGTCGTGCCGGCGTTGCTTTCCACTCGCGCGGTGAAGCTCCAATTTGCAGCCACCAGGTTGCTGCTTTCAGTGAAGCTCCAATTGGTGCCGCTGACAGTCGCGACGCCAGCCTTCACGCCACTATGATACACAACAAGGGATTCGCCGGCGGAGAGCGCTGCGGAGATGGTGCCCTGCAGGGTCGGCTTGGTGTCATCGGTGATCCCACCGGACAGGATGATGCCCTTCGAGGTACCCACATCATCGATCACCGCGGTGATGATCGCCGTCTTCGTCGGCACCGGCGGCGGCGGTGTCACATTGCCCGCCATCAGGTCGCCCACATCCAGCCGCCCGCCGGTGACGACCATCCCGGACAGCGAGGCGGTGGTCTCCGCCGTCGCCAGGATGGCCGCCTTGATCTGCGCCGCCGTGGCATTGGGATTGGCCGAGGCATAGAGCGCCGCAGCGCCGGTCACATGCGGCGTCGCCATCGATGTCCCGCTCAATGAACCATAGGCATTGCCCGGCAGCGTCGAGTAGATCGACGAGCCTGGCGCCGCGATATCCACCTGCGTGGCACCATAGCTGGAGAAGGATGAGAGCGTGCCCGTGCTGGTCAGCGAGGCCACGGCAATCACCGAATCATAACCCGCGGTCGCCTTGGTGTCGTAATTCGACGGGTAGCTGGCGGTGACGTCATTGTTGCTGGTGGAATTGCCGGCAGCGGCCACGAAGAGAATATCGGCCTTCGCAGCCCGGGTGATGGCATCCAGCATCGCCTGGCTGGAGCCGCCGCCGCCCCAGGAATTATTGGTGGCAACAAAATTTTGCGAGCTGCCAGCCAGGATCGACGCGGTGGTGAAGTAATCCACCGACTTCACCGCATTGGCGGTATTGCCCGAGCCGCCGGCCGAGAGGAATTTGGTGGCAACGAGCTGCACATTCCAGTTCACGCCCGCCACACCCACGCCATTGCCGCCAATGCCGCCAATGGTGCCGGCCACATGGGTGCCATGGCCATTATCATCGAAGGGGTCATTGTCGTTATTGACGAAGTCCCAGCCGATTAGATCATCCTTGTAGCCGTTGCCGTCTTGGTCATTGCCATTGGCCCAGCGCGTATCCTTCAGCAGGTCGCCGGCATCGATCCGGCCATTGCTGTTCTTGTCGGTAACGAAGGCGCTATTGGCGGCGTTGTTCAGATCCCGGAAGGTGATCAGCCCATCGGCATCGATGTCCTTCAGTTGCGCTTTGAAGCTGACAGGAATCTCGCCCTGGTTCAGCCAAATGTTCAGGTAGAGATCCGCATGGGTGTAATCGATGCCGGTATCAACGATGCCGACCACCGTCTTCATGTTGCCGGTATAGCCCGCCGTCCAGGCCTCGCCCGCCTGGCTGCCATACTGGTTCTTGATCGCCGTCTGGTCGCCTTGCATGCCCCACAGGCTGCCATTGAGGTAGCCAGTGTCATTGCTGATGGCCTCGATCTGGATGTCGTCGGCCTCCGCCATGCCCGAGACATCCGCGGCATCGCCTGAGGCGATATTCACGAATTCATTGGTCTCGGCGAAGACCACGCCAGGCTGCTGGGAGAGAATCTCCACCGCCCCCTGCAGGTCCTGCCCCTCAGGCAGTTCCACCCGCAGCAGTGGGCCGGCCTCGGCATCACCGGCGCGCACCAATTCGGCCTGCTGGCCGTTCACCGCCTGCAATGCGGCTTTCACCTGCGCCGGATCGGCAGCAGGGCTGAACTGCAGCAGAATATCGGTGGCCACCGGCGGGGCTTCCGTCATCCCGGGCGCGAAACCAGGCTCCTCGGAGAGCGCATTCCCATTGTCAGATGGCAATCCAGATAACCGGGTAAAGGGACGCATCGCCATGATTTCTCCTGAAAAGATCAAATTCGTGTTGAGTAAATTTTGCACGATTTACGGCTCTCTCAGCAAGCAACCTTTGTTGCGTTACGCAAAAAGCCACAAATGCACAGTAATAACTCATAACTCGTCTTTTTGTCGTCAAACCACCCCGGTGTCCCGGGGTCGCCTCACGTTACGAGACGCGTCCTGATGAATAATGAACCGACCTGGTCGGAATCCGCTCGCCAGCCGCTGCCCAAGCCCGGCATTTCGCAGCGCGGCCCTGCTATGGTAATCACCGCTTCATGTCGCCGCTCACCCTCGCCATCGCCGCCGATCACGGCGGCCTAGACCTCAAGCGCCAGCTGCTGGCCGCACTCCGCGCCGCCGGCCATCAGGTGACCGATTTCGGCACCGATGGCAGCGAAAGCGTTGATTACCCCGATTACGCCCGCCCCGTGGCCGAGGCCGTGCTCTCCGGCGCCGCCCGCTTCGGCGTGCTGGTCTGCGGCTCGGGCATCGGCATGGCCATCACCGCCAATCGCCATCCCGGCATCCGCGCCACCGTGCTGCACAACACCACCGAGGCCCGGCTGACCCGCGCGCATAATGACGCCAATATCGCCTGCTTCGGCGGCCGCACCCTCGGTGTGGAAGTGGCGCTCGATAGCCTGCTCACCTTCCTCGCCACCCCCTATGAAGGCGGCCGGCATGACCGCCGAATCGCCAAGATCGAAAGGCCCTCGGCATGAACGAAACCACCGCGCGCTTCCTTCCCGCCCGCTTCTTCCAGGCCTCCCTGGCCGAGGCCGACCCGGAGATCGCCGCCGCCATCGCCCAGGAACTGGTCCGCGAGCAGGATGGCATCGAACTCATTGCCTCGGAGAACATCGTCTCCCGCGCCGTGCTCGAAGCCCAAGGCTCGGTGATGACCAACAAATACGCCGAAGGCTATCCCGGCCGGCGCTATTACGGTGGCTGCGAATTCGTCGATGTGGCGGAAACCCTGGCCATTGAGCGCGCCAAGCAGCTCTTCGGCTGCGCCTTCGCCAATGTGCAGCCGCATTCCGGCGCCAGCGCCAACCTCGCCGTCTTCCTCGCTTTGCTCAATACGGGCGACACCTTCCTGGCCATGGACCTCGCCGCTGGCGGCCACCTCACCCATGGCGCGCCGGTGAATTTCTCCGGCAAATGGTTCAAGCCCGTCAGCTACGGCGTGCGCGCCGAAGATGGCCTGATCGATTACGACGTGGTCGAAAAACTCGCCCATGACCACAAGCCCAAACTGATCATCGCCGGCGGCAGCGCCTATTCGCGCGAGATCGATTTTGCAAAATTCCGCGCCATCGCCGATGCGGTGGGCGCCTATCTCATGGTGGACATGGCGCATTACGCCGGCCTCGTCGCCGGCGGCGTCTATCCCTCGCCCGTGCCGCATGCCCATGTCACCACCACCACCACGCATAAAACCCTGCGCGGCCCCCGCGGCGGCATGGTGCTGACCAATGACGAGGCGCTGGCGAAAAAAATCAACTCCGCCATGTTCCCCGGCCTGCAGGGTGGCCCGCTCATGCATGTCATCGCCGCCAAGGCCGTGGCCTTTGCCGAGGCGCTGCGCCCCGATTTCCGCGCCTATGCCAAACAGGTCGTCGCCAATGCTCGCGCTTTGGCCGATGAGCTGCAAAACCAGGGCCTGGCCATCGTCTCCGGCGGCACCGACAGCCATTTGATGCTGGTCGATCTCCGCCCCAAGCGCGTCACCGGCAAGGCCGCCGAGGCCGCACTCGGCCGCGCCCACCTCACCTGCAACAAGAACGCCATCCCCTTCGATCCGGAAAAGCCCATGGTCACCTCCGGCGTGCGCCTGGGCAGCCCCGCCGGCACCACCCGCGGCTTCACCGAGGCCGAGTTCCGCCAGGTCGGCTGCATGATCGGCCGGGTGCTCGATGGCCTGGCCAGCGCCAATAGCCCAGAAGGCAATGCCGCCGTCGAAGCCGCGGTGGCGGCGGAGGTGCAGGAACTATGCCGCCGCTTCCCGATCTACTGAGGTGTCAGCGCCACGCCGCCAGGCGGCAGCATAACCCATGAAATGCCCCTTCTGCGGCGCCGAAGAAACCCAGGTGAAGGACAGCCGCCCGGCCGAGGATGGCGTCGCCATCCGCCGTCGTCGCTTCTGCAGCGCCTGCAACAACCGCTTCACCACCTTCGAACGCACCCAGCTTCGCGACCTCACCATCGTCAAAACCGATGGCCGCCGGGTGCCGTTTGACCGTGACAAACTCGCCCGCTCCATCCGCATCGCCATGCGCAAACGCCCCTTTGATGAGGACCGCATCGAGCGCATCGTCAACGGCATCCAGCGCCGGCTCGAAACCGAGACCGAGGCCGAAATCCCCTCCCGCCGGGTGGGTGAGATCGTCATGGACACCCTCAAAGGCGTGGACCAGGTGGCCTATGTCCGCTTCGCCAGCGTCTATCAGAATTTTTCCGAGGCCCGCGACTTCCAGGCTTTTCTGGGCAAGCTGGACAAATCCTGACAGAAGCCGCCGGGCGTGATGCAATGCCCGCCGGCCAGACCTGTTCCTGTCGCCAGGGCTCACTGCAACAGCTCTGGCGTTTTGTTGGTCGAGCATCTTTATCCATCCAGGCGATTCCGTTTGAATGGCCGATGCTTTGGGAGTGAACCGCAAACCCATGTCGGCCGAGGAAGATTTTTTCCACATGCGCGCGGCCATGGCTGTCGCGGCGCATGGCCTCGGCCGCACCTGGCCGAACCCCGCCGTGGGCTGCGTGCTGGTCAACCAGGGCAGGGTGATCGCCCGCGGCTGGACCCAACCCGGCGGCCGCCCGCATGCCGAGACCATGGCCCTCACCCGCGCCGGCCCCGCCGCCCGCGGCGCCACCGCCTATGTCACCCTCGAACCCTGCAGCCATTACGGCCGCACCGCGCCCTGCTGCGACGCGCTCATTGAGGCCGGCATCACCCGCGTCGTCGCCGCCATGCGTGACCCCGATGCCCGGGTGAATGGCAATGGCTTCAACCGCCTGCGCCAGGCCGGCATCACCGTGCAGGAGGGCGTGCTGCGCCAAGAGGCCGAAGCCTTCCAGGCCGGCTTCATCCGCCGCGTCACCCATGGCCTGCCGCTGGTCACCCTCAAACTGGCATCAACCCTGGATGGCCGCATCGCCACCGCCAGCGGTGAGAGCCGCTGGATCACCGGCGCCCCCGCCCGCCGCGCCGTGCATGCCGCCCGCGCCCGGCATGATGTCGTGCTGGTCGGCAGCGGCACCGTGCTGGCCGATGACCCGGACCTCACCATCCGCGGCCTCGGCCTGCCCGCCATCCCCCGCGTGGTGCTCGATGCCCGGCTGCGCCTGCCGCTCGGCGGCCGGCTGGTCACCACGGCGCGGCAAACCCCCACTTGGCTCATCACCGCCCCGGGCCATGCCCCGGCAGCACTCGCCCCCTATCGCGATGCCGGCGTCGAGGTGCTGACCGTCCCCCGCGCCGAGACCGGCCTGGACCCCGCCGCCGCCCTGCAAGCCCTGGCCCAGCGCGGCGTCACCCGCGTCTTCGCCGAGGGCGGCGCCAGCCTCGCCGCCGCCCTGCTGCGCGCGGGGCTTGTGCAGCGGATCATGTGGTTCCATGCACCGGCAGCACTCGGCGCCGAAGCCATGCCAGCCATTGCCCCCCTGGGCCTTACGCATCTTGCCGAGATGCCCAGATACCGGCTGGTGGCCACCCACGCCCTGGGTCAGGACGTGCTGAGCGAATACGAAGGAGCGGCGTAAAGACATGTTCACAGGTATCGTCACCGCCCTCGGCACGGTGCGGGAAGTCCAACCCATCGGCGCGGGGCATGATATGCGGGTGCTGATCGGCGTCGCCCCCGGCTTCCTCGCCGCCCCGCCCACCGAACTCGGCGCCTCCATCTGCTGCTCGGGCGTCTGCCTCACCGTGGTGCGGCTGGGCGCGGATGAATTCGCCGTCGATGTCTCAGCCGAAACCCTGGCCAAATCCACCCTGGGCG
>Ga0214921_10003252_pt1 | contig 25136 bp, 14 predicted proteins | sample LL1505_MetaG_FD_177992 | JGI IMG/M metagenome (GOLD analysis project Ga0214921, IMG submission 177992) | Freshwater microbial communities from Lake Lanier, Atlanta, Georgia, United States - LL-1505 | ecosystem: Environmental > Aquatic > Freshwater > Lake | place: USA: Georgia | collected...
TTGATTCTCGATTGGAAAACCACCGCAAGGGGATGGTTTAGAGAGAAGCGATCAGATGACATGGTGAAAGCCCAGCTTGCACTCTATAAAAACTATTGGTGTCAAAAGAATCCACAGGTCGATACGAAGAATGTTCGATGCGGATTTGTTCTTCTAAAGAAAGCAGCCAAGCCAGGAAATCACTGCGAGTTATTCTCTGTCTCTCTTGGAGAAGTGCCCATCAAGCGATCTCTTAAGGTCGTTAGCAACATGATAACCTCAGTAAAAAGAGGCGTCGCGTTAAAAAATCGAGACGCTTGCACTTGGTGCGAATATAAAGGTACGTCGCATTGTACCTAAAAAAGATTACAAGACTCAAAAAATAGTTACGATAGGATAGTAATGAGCAACAAGAAAACTATTTTAATGTTGAGCGATCATCCGCTATCAACGTCAGGCGTCGGCACGCAAGCTAGATGGCTAATTCATGGATTAATTAATACCGGAAAATATAGCTTCAGGTGTTTCGGTGGTGCCGTAAAGCACGAGGACTATAGTTTGAATGTAGTCAATCAAGATTTTATTGTTAAACCTACTGATGGTTTTGGAGACAGGAACTTACTAAGACAAACGTTGGTTCAACTCCGACCTGACGCTTTAATGCTTTTTACAGATCCACGTTTCTTTATTTGGGTCTGGGAAATGGCCGACGAAATTAAGCAAATTTGTCCCATAACATATTGGCATCTATGGGACAACCACCCTTGGCCAGATTTTAATAGAGTTCTTTATGAGTCGACCGACTTAATCAATTGTATCAACTGGCCGACGTATCAGATGGTAAAAGAACGCTTTCCAGAAAAGACGAATTATATACCTCACGCTGTACCAAAGGAAGTTTACAAACCACTTCCCGAAGCCAGCGTTTTAGCGTTTAAGAAAAAACTTTTAGGAGAGAACAAGGCTGACCATTTCGTCGTTGGTTATGTGAGTCGTAATGCTCGTCGAAAAATGCCGGGAGACATCTTAGTTTCTTGGAAGATGTTTCTAGAAAAGCTAGAACAAAAGTACGGACATCGCAAAGCGACAATGGTCATGCACACTGAACCGCTAGATCCGGAAGGACCAAATCTATATCATGTTATAGACATGTTGAACATACAAAAGGACGTCGTTTTTTCTAAGAGCAGAACTCATTTTGAAGACATGGCTTTGTTGTATAATTCTTTCGACACGATAGTCAATCGTAGTTGTAACGAAGGATTCGGTTTGCCCACGTTAGAATCGATGATGTGTGGTAAACCCATTATAACGATTAAAACTGGCGGTCTAACCAGACAGGTCGAAGACTTAGAAACGGGCGAACAGTTTGGAATAGGGTTAGATCCTGAAGTGAAATCGCTAGTTGGCAATCAAATGGTTCCATACATCTATGAAGATTTTGTTTCTCACGAGACCCTCGCGGACGCATTTATGAAGATGTACGAGTTAGGGTCTGAAGGTCGCAAAGAGTTAGGGCTAAAGGCTATGACTCACGCCCACAAAGATTATGATCTAGAAAATATGGTTGGGGCTTGGGATAAAACGTTATCGAGCACAATAGACACTTGGAAAAACAATAAGCCCAAGTTGTGGTCTCACGTGGAGATTTAATATGAAAAAAATCGTCGTAAGGGGTCCTGCATTAACTCAGTCTGGATATGGCGTTCATTGTAGGCAAGTAGCAGCGTGGCTCTTATCCAAACCCAACCTGGACGTAAAATTCCAGGTTCTACCATGGGGAGACACCCCCTGGATATTAGATAAAAATGTCCAAGGAGGTTTAATAGACAAAATTGCAAAAAATTCTGTAGAGCTATCTGTGCCCAAGGAAAAGCAATACGACGTTTCTTTTCAATTACAACTTCCCAACGAGTGGGATCCATCGATTGCAAAATTTAACGTTGGAATGACTGCCGGCGTCGAAACTGACGTTTGCAATCCAGATTGGGTCAAAGCGTGTAATAGGATGAACTTGATCATCGTGCCATCAAAACACGCTGCAAGTTCTTTGAAGAATGCAGGACAGATAGACGTACCTGTTGTCGTAGTTCCTGAATCTTTTTGCGACGAGATACTGGAAGAAAATTCCGAAGATCGAGTCGATCAATTCCCGAATTTTTCTACGAACTTTAATTTCTTGATCTTCGGTCAAGTTACGGGAGACAATCCATTTAATGATCGTAAAAATATTTTGTTTACCGTTAAATGGCTTTGTGAAGTCTTTAAAGACGACAAAGATGTTGGTATCGTAGTGAAAACCAACCTCGGACGTAATACGCCCATTGACAAAAAACGCACCGAGCAATTGATGAAAACTTTGGTCAATGAATGTAGAAAAGGCGATTTTCCGAAGATACACTTATTGCATGGAGAGATGTCGAATTCTGAAGTCGCTGCTCTTTACAAACACGAACAGATAAAAGCGCTGGTGTCTTTGACTCGTGGCGAGGGATACGGTCTACCGATCCTTGAAGCTGCAGCATCAGGTTTACCAGTTATCGCGACAGGATGGTCAGGTCATACTGAGTTTTTAAATCACGGTAAATATATTTCTATATCTTACAATCTAAAGCAGATACATCCGTCGAGAGTCGACAACAAAATATTCGTTCCTCAGGCAAAATGGGCCGAAGTAGTCGAAGAAGACGTTAAGAAAAAATTAGCAAAGTTTCGGAGCAGTTATTCAACGCCCCGCGAATGGGCAGCAGAATTAGCTTCCGTCATAAAACAGAAGTATTCTTCTGAAGCCGTATTCAAAATATACGACGAGGTGACTAAAGAAATAGTATGATTGTTTTAATTCTTGTTTTATTGATGATTTCTGCGGCTTCTCTTTATGCTTTTTATCGTAGCGTAAAAAGAAACTTCGAACTTGTCGAGCTGTTGGAAGAAACTAACGAACAAATCGAAACCGCCATAGAAACTCTAAATCATTATTACAAGAGGATAGATAAAAAAACTAAACTTGAATTATTTTCGGATGACCCCGCTGTTAGAGAATTAGTCGAAGACATGAAGCAAGCGCGCCGTGCAGTTTTACTAATTTCCGAAAAACTGACAGGAGAAAAAAGCGAAGAAAAATGAAGATACAATTCAGCAAGAAAGTTAATGATGATGACAAGAAAAGGCAAAGAAAAAGAAGAGAAAAAGCAAGACAAGAAGCGAGAAAGAGTAAAAAAAATTGATCCATTAAAACTATATTTCAACGCTGATACCCAAAGGGCTATTGTCGAATTTCAATCAGCAACAATCAAAAAAGAGCGAGATCAGTTGTATGTAAAAGAGATCATGCCAGCATTCGAGAAGTTGGTAGAGAATCTCATCAACATCCACAAGTTCGCGGGTCTCTACGATTCGTATGACGATTTAAAGAACGATTGCGTTAACTTTCTCTTCGAGACAATTGGTAAGTTCGACGATTCGCGCGGTACAAATGCATTTTCTTATTTTAACGTCGTAGCAAAAAATTGGTTGATAATAAAAACCAAACAAAAATCTCAAAAATCTAAAAAGAACGTTAGCTTAGATGACCCCAGTCTTCTTTCTTCTCACGAAAAAAACATATTAGAAGAGCATAACGTCATACCATCGCAAGATTTATTTCTAGAAGGCTTGACATCTTCTGAAACTATATCTACGGTACTTTACGATATTAGAGAAAAGGTGAGAACAGAAAACGAATTGATGTGCATTAATTCCATCATAACGATATTTGAAAATATAGAAGAAATAGATCTATTAAATAAAAATGCAATATTGTTATACATGCGAGAGTTGTCAGGACTAAGTCCCAAACAGTTGACGACGACGATGCAAGCGATCAAAAAGCACTACAAAAAAATTAAAGTAGAACAAAGAAACGAGGTTTGAGTGGAAACGCTACTAGAAGAATCAGAACTCAAATTAGAAAGCAAAGTAAGAGATTTTTCTAGTTTGCTTGACCAAATAGAAGGCTTGTCGGATAAAAAGAAAAAACTTTGGAAAGAGATATATGAAAATGCCGTTTGTGATCGTCAGAACGCCTACACTCTTTTTGCTAAGTTAGTCAATATCGCTGAAGACAAAAGTACCGAACACGCGGTACACGGAAAAACGATGGCTACCTACATCGAAAAAATGAGTAAGGCTAACGATCAACTAATTCGACTCGCGGAGCTCGTCGCGAAGGCTGAAAAAACTAATGATGAGATAGATTCCGAAGAGATGTTTAAAAAGATAAATGGATAAAATATGTCGTTGTATAACAACATAAAACCCGGTAACATGATTACGCGCCTCGGAGACGGTGGCGTACCAAGGGTTATAAATCAAATTAAAGATGCGATTCAAGTACCTCAAACTACTTTCAAACGCATGATAGTGCTGGATGTTATACACGATCCACAGATAATAGACGATAACAAAATAGACTATTGGAAAAACGTAATTAAAGTTGCGAATGTTAGATTCGCGAATATCTTACCGCGCAATTCTATCATAGCCCAAGCCGCGACGATATCTACGACCAGAATCTCGCAACCAATGTTTTTGTTACCGTTTTTTCCATCCCACTTAGCTTTACCCTGCAAGCCAGGCGAAATGATTTGGACGATGTTCGAAAATCCAAACGCCGAAGTCATAGAAATGGGATATTGGTTTTGTCGAATTACAGAACCTCATTTTATAGATGACGTAAATCATACCCATCACGCGATGCAACTTGATCAATCCCTAAACGTCTCTATAAAAAAGAAGATGGAAGGCGAAAATAAACCCGTTTATGAGCTGAGGAACGGAAAAACCATAAGGTCTAAAGACGGAGTTAGGTCTACTGTCTCTGATTCTAAACTAATACAATCTGAAGATGAATCGATATTCGAAAAACTAATAACGGATTCTGATGCCGCACAAGTTATTCAATACGAATCTATTCCAAGATTTAGAAAACGTCCGGGAGACATAGCCCTAGAGGGTAGCAATAACGCTTTAATAGTTTTAGGTACAGATCGTTTAGACAAGGCTGCCGAAGTCCCTCTAGACGCTTCAGCTCCATCTAGGGGAATATTGCCCCAACGCACAATGGATTTTTTTGGATATTCTGGTGCTATAGACATCGTCGTTGGAAGAGGAATGACCGCCCCCACAGGCGGCTTGATAGCGTCGACTAAAAGAATAGCAGACGGAGAAGAGTTAAAAAAAGAAATTTCGAAAATTCCAGACACCTTAGCCCGAGAAGAAGGAAATCCTGATTTTTCGCAAGATCGTAGTAGAATTTTAATTTCTCAAAAGACCTTACCCGATGCGAACTTTGGTCTAAAAGACTACATGAGTAAAAAATTCGCTAACAACACGATGGTAGATAATGCCACTGGCGACGCTAGCGTTGTAATAAAATCCGATAAAGTTAGAATTATAGCTCGTTCAGACATTTCCTTCATCGTTACGAATTTCGAAAACTTACCGAGTGTAGATCCGCAACAGACCATAAAGTCTAGTTCAACAGACACGACGCAATGGGCTTCCATCACGATAAAAGCCAATGGAGATATCGTTTTTACTCCCAGCGATAAAGGTTATATTAAGCTCGGCGGAGACGACGCAAAGCAGGCAATAGTCTGTACGGCAAATCCAGCCAGCGCTTCTGATGGTCTGGTTAAATCTTTGCCCGTCGCGACGACGGCAGGTGGATTCATCGGAACGACTGGCGGTAACGTAGATAGTTCTGCAATTGGACTATCTGCTGCTCCTGATTTGGGAACTTTTTCTAAAAAGGTTTTAATTAAATGACATGGGCGTCTTAGACGACATAGGAATTTTAAACAATAAGCAGCTTTCTAAAAGTGCTTTTTCTGGTTTTATTATAGACGTAAAAAAACGACTGAAAACAGGAAACGGAATATTCAAATCTCCCGCGGTCGGTAAACAAGCAGACCCTATAGAAAATTCTGACCTCGCGAAGATAGAAGACCAGTTTTTATTTCCAGAGTTTCATAGAATCTGGAAAGAAAGATACACAAAAACTGTCCAACAGCTAAATCTCCCGGGAGCTTATCAAGCTGTTCCTAAAATTCCGCTAGCTCCCCTGATAGACCCTACGGCTTTGGCTAAAGTAATGGGCGTGAAAGACGCAAAGCCCGTTAAGTTTCCTGACATATTATTCGAGATACAAGGCCTCCCTCCCCCAGGAGCGCCTCCTGCGCCTCCTGCCACCATAAAAGATGTTTTAACTAATAATCTAGTAAAGACTGTGGAGTTTTTTGACCAATATTTAAAAGGGCTAAATCCGTTAGATCCTAAAATAATAGAAAAACTAATAAACATAGTTAATAAAGCACCTGGTGCAATAGTTCCGCAACTACCCGATCCACGCGTACTAAAGCACGGATACACCCAACAACACAATTTCGAAAAATCCATATATCTTGCACAAGAAAAAGCGCACTTGGAATTAATGGCCCGCTCCAAGGACCCAACATTTTTACCTAATTTAATTGCGCAAATGGCATCGGGACAAAACGACATACTTCTTACAGAAGTGTATGCAATCGCCTCAAAACATCAACCTACCCCAATGTCGACTAGTGACTTTGAAATTGCAGCGCAAGAAGTACTTTTACAACATCAAGTAAAGCTAGAGTGCATCGCCCTATTAGGACAAAATATAGGCAGCGGTGAAATAATAAGGGCTCTCGCGGCTACTCCAGAAGATCAAGGCGGATTAGGTTTGCTAGACATGTCAAAGTCAAAAAGTGATCAAACTTCTGGCAACGAAAATCCTCAAGGAGCGACTACGGCAAGCGGTGGTTCTACGACGATATCGTCGACTACGACTCTTTCAGGTATGCCGGCTCAAACCGGCGGTAATGAAAATGTCAGTCAAAGTCCATTCGCGGCGAGCGGACAACCTGTACAAGACGAAGCCCCACCAGGCGCTAGTGGAACCGGCGGGTCCAGTAGTCCTAGTTATGGAAGCGGATATGGCATGGGCGGAGAAACGCCAGCCGACGAATATCCTCCGCCGCCTGGTGCTAGTCCCGGTGGCTCTGCACAACAGCCCTCTGGGTTTGGCTTTGGTGGACCATCTGACGAAGTACCTCCTGGGGGTAGTCAAGGACAGGGATCTTTAGGATCCGGACCCCAGGGAAGCGGTGGCCCCGCGGGGCAGCAAGGTTCTCCTTTTGGATTTGAGGCTCCTCCTGATGAAGTGCCACCGCCTGGTGCACAAGGTGGCGGAGGTAATGCTCAATCTAACGTTTCTCCGTGGGCCGGACCTCCCGCCGACGATTATCCCAATCAAGGCAACCAAGGTCAGGCTACACCACCAGGTTGGGGTGGCGCGCCTCCTGATGAAGGGTCTCAACAACAAGAACCTCCCAAAATACCTCAAGATAGTCCCGAGGGTGGAGAAACGATGGGCACAGAAAATCCGACTGATCCACAAGGAGACCCAGACGTGCCCATCGACCCGCCACCGAATACTACTTCTAAGGACATGAATATTCCCGAAGGTATAGGAAATTCTTATTCCTCCGGTGATGATGATGACAATGAAGGCGACGGCGGTTCCTCGGGAAGCAGCAAAAAAGGATTTAAAAATACGAGTGTTAGAAGAAGAATAAAAGACCTCATCGAGGGAGGCAAAACATGCGTTGGTGGTTGCTTGGGTCCTGCCCCCGATTTTGCAAAAATGCCCATGCCAGGAGGAGGGTCGGGAGGTTTTATTCAAGAGACTTTCAGGGGTTTTACAGGTAGCGACGCCTCCGTCCACCCCGCGTGGGCAAAGGTGATAGATGGCGCTGGTACCACCATTGGTGGTGGATTCTCGAGTGTGGCCGGAATTAAGGATGTAATGGGAAAAGCTAATCCGGATAACCCAATTCAACCCGTCGCGACGTCTTGTGGTCAATTATCTAGTTGGCTCATAAGAAATGTAATCATGCCTACTTCGCGGGCAAATGGTGCATCGGTATCGATTCCTTGGGACAAGCAAGTAGCTGATGAGAATTTTAAAAAATCAGGTATAACAAAAGGCGCAGAAACAGCTTACAAAACCAAAGACTCAATAGGCGGTACAGGTTTTGAATTTGCGTATACAGCGGCGGCACTTGGAGCGTGGGTTAGCCTAGATAATTCTAATGTAACTGATCCGTTGAAGGCTCCCGCGCCGAGTTATGGAGACGTTTATTTAACGATAGACGGTGAAAACAACGTTCGCCACACTGGCATAATAATAGATTGGCGCCCGTCAGAAGGGTGGTGGGCTACAGCGGACGCGGGACAAGGAAATATGGGCGCCGCCGCGGGAGACCCGGCTAAGGCTTCACAAGGCATGGCATATTGCAAAAGAGTTTTAAAATTTGATGGTACCAAATATTTGGTCACGGCTGAAGCCGCGCAAGCTGCATCTGGTCAATTGAAGCGTTTTCACGGATACGTAAATATGGATATTTATGTAAAAAAATTCAAAACTGATTATAGCGGTGTTTGGGATAAGATTGGAATACCCGACTGGTGTAAGTAAGCGGGTTTAGTTTTAATAAGCCGACATAGTTAGGACTGTATGGCGTCAACAATAAGTTTTAAAAGCGTAGGCATGACGGGTCAAAAACTCATTGAGAGTAATTTGATACCCAGCTTGACGCCTATCGGAATAAAGACGCCACTAAAACTAGGTAAAAAATATGGAATATTCGACATGTATACTAACATGTCTGATACTATCCACGACAATTTAAGGAATTTAATACTCACCAACTGGGGAGAACGATTGGGGCTTTATTATTTTGGCGCCAACTTGAGACCATTGACAACAGAATATTCAGTTCAAGAAGAATTCGATTCCGAGGCAGTGATTAGAATAAAGACTGCTACGGCGACGTGGATGCCCTACATAAATCTAATAGATTATGTGTCGGATTTCGAAAGTTACACGAAACTTTCTTCAGTCGCTCAAATAAAGTTATTGATAACCTATTCAGTTCCACAATTAGCTGTCGAAAATCGTAAACTACGAATTAATTTGTTCGTACTATAATGGAAATCAAGAAAAAATGGCCACTGAACCTAAAAAAATTACAAAAGAGATAAGACAGCGACGTTATTTGGCTCGCGACTTTGATTCCCTACGTCAGTCGTTACTAGACTACGCGCGCCAATATTATCCAGATCGCATTCAAGATTTTTCAGAGGCGTCTATAGGTGGCTTGTTTTTAGATATGGCCGCATACGTCGGCGATAATTTGTCATTTTACTTGGATCACCTCTACGGTGAACTAAACCCAGAAACTGCAGTTGAAAATGGTAGCATAGAAAGAGCTTTAAGAAGTTCTGGTGTTACTATCGCAGGAGCTTCCCCCGCTACAGTTAATGTCACTACGTATATTGAAGTACCAACAGCCTCACCCGGCGACGATGGACCTGATTTAAGTCTTTTGCCAGTTGTCAAAGAAGGTTCTATTTTTACGAGCGATAGCGGTATTCCTTTTACTTTGATAGAAGACATAAGATTCATAGTAGATCCAGACGAAAATGGTACCTATATCATAAATCCCGCGATAAAGAAAAAAGTTGGCCGCCGCCGAGCTGATGGTGCTATAGTGAGTTATTTTCTTTCGCTAGACGGACTTTGCGTTTCTGGTAGAGAGGTTAGACAAGTAACAACAGTTGGAAGCTTTACCCCTTTTCGTAGAATTCAACTAGAGCAACCCAATATCACAGAAATAGTAAACGTATATGACGATTACGGTAACACGTATTATGAAGTTGGAGCCTTGTCTCATGACGTAGTCTATAGAAACGCCCTAAATTCTTCTTCTGACAGCGATCTCGTAAAAGATGGGTTGAGAGTAATTCACGCTCCTTATAGATTTACTAAATTGACTGACCTTGCTACGCGCAAAACGACGTTACTATTTGGAGGGGGTTCTGCGGCTTCGTTAGAAGACGACGTCATTCCAGATCCGACCGAATTTGCTTTACCCTTACCGTACTCGAAGACGATAAAAAGGACTTCTTTAAATCCTGAAAAATTATTAACTACGAACACCCTAGGTGTAATATCTTCTAACACAAATTTGACGATTACATACAGGTATGGTGGTGGCTTAAGTCACAACGTTACGCCAAATTCCATATCATCTATTACGAGTTTATCGTTGGCTTTTCCTAGAAATCCACCCAACAGCGACGCTGTAAAAGTTAGAAATTCTCTAGAAATAAGTAACGCCATGGCGGCTTCTGGTGGCGAAGACGCTCTCACACCTCGTGAACTGATAGCGCTAATACCAGCAGTAAAAAATTCTCAAGAAAGAATCGTGACTAAGGAAGACTTGTTGGCTCGAGTATATACGATGCCATCCAACTTAGGAAGAGTATTTAGGGCGTCTATAACGCCAAATCCGAATAACCCTCTTTCGACGCAACTATTCATTATATCAAGAGACAACAACCAAAGACTGATCATGTCACCAGACAGTCTAAAGTTAAATTTAAGAAAATATCTTAACTCTTACAGGATGATATCAGACGCTATCGATGTCCTCGACGCGCAAGTCGTTAATCTACAGTTAAAATTTACCGTCGTAATTGACCCTTCATTGAATAGAACGTCTGTGTTATCCGTCGTTTTAGCAAAATTACAAAAGCAGTTTGAAATTAGAAAAATGTATATAGATCAACCGATCATTATTTCAGACGTAATTAATACGATTTATTCGACACAAGGCATCGTCGCAGTCGACTCAGTGGAGTTAATAAATATTTCTAACGTAGTTGACAATAGGATTTATAGCGACGTCGTACACGACGTAAAAAGCAATACAAAGCGCCAGATGTTATTTCCTCCGACGGGAGGAATATTCGAAATAAGATATCCTGACGTCGATATCATAGCCAAGGTGGTGACCTGATGTTTCGCGTATTAAAAGCCGACAAAGACACATATATTACTAACAAATACGTAGATGGCATCCAAGCTAAAAGCGGTAACGTCGGTACTGCAGGTACAATGGACCTTTTCAAGCTATATGGAATCACTACCGTCAACAATATAGCACAAATCGAATTATCCAGAATTTTAATACACTTTGACCTAAATCCATTAAGAGATTTAGTCAACAATGGAAAAGTTGACATATCACACCCAAGTTTCAAATGTCAATTGAGTTTAAGAGACGTATATGGCGGACAAACTACGCCTAACAATTTTACGGTAGATATTTTTCCGCTATCGGCTTCGTTCGACGAAGGATCGGGCAAAGATACGGCGTACTATGTCGATGAAGATGTCACAAACTTTTTTTCTGCCTCTAGAGAAGCTGCGTGGCTCCAAGAGGGTTGCTCGGCGGCTCGTTTTTCGACGAGTCCCGGAGATTATATAACCAGTTCTATTACGATCAACAACACCAAAGCTTCTCAGACTTTTATAACGGGAGAAGAAGACTTACTCATCGATGTAACGAATATCGTGTCGGCGACCTTGAAAAAAGACTTGCCAGATTCGGGTTATAGAATTTCTTTTAGCGATACAATTGAGTCTGATACTTACACTTATTTCGTTAAAAGATTCGCCTCGCGGACGGCTTACGACGAAACAAAGCGACCGCAGCTTCAAGTTAAATTCGACGATTCGATATTCGATGAAACGTCCAATCTACGAATCGACTCGCCATATCCTGCTAGCTCATTTCTTTACAACTATGTTCATGGTCAATTGACTAACTTAGTTTCGGCTTCTTCTCTCATTACGGGATCCAACTGCATTCTACTAGAACTTAAAACCGAAGCGTCTGGCGTCGGATCTTATTCGTTATTCTTTACGGGGTCGCAGCATTATTCTGGTATCAACCCTGCAACCGGGATATATTCTGCTTCGATATCCCTACCACTAACCAATCCCAAAATTAAAGCAAGCTATTTGCAAACAGGCTCCATTAATTTTGTACCGGTGTGGAGTTCTATAGATCGAACGATAGCCTATGTAACAGGATCGAAAATAACAGCGTACGCGCCAGAGAGGATCGATCGTAGATTGAATCCCAGGAGATATACGGTCGGTGTGTTGGGAATAAGCACCGATTATGCAGAGGCAGAAGAAGTAACGTTAAGAGTAAATATTTTTGATCAAAATAGTCCTGTAATCAAGGCGGTTAGATTGCCACATGAATTACCTGGGTTGGCCCTAAAGAATTCTTATTACGCCATTAGGAATTCTGTGACTAACGAATATGTGATACCTTTTGATTCTGAAACTAATTCTACCAAATTAAGCAGCGATTCTAGCGGTATGTATTTTAATTTTAACACTTCGACACTTACGTCGCAGCGCTCGTACGTAGTCGATATAATGACTATAGTCGATGGTCAACAACAGAAATACTTGAATGCTTCACCCGTGTTTAGGGTAATAAAAATCTAGGCCTTGATTCGTCATGATTAGAAAAAAGAACTACATACAAGCGCCATCGTTTATTAAAGCTGCGTTAACCGAGACTAGACCAGTACAGCTAACGTTTCGAGACCTATTAAACACGAACATAGAAAGTACTTCGTCTTTTCAATACGACCCGCTGGATTATCCTGTAAAAAGCACGCAACAACTCAACGTTGATTGGTCAAAATTCGAAGAACACACATTCTTCCAGTCTGCCGAAGTAAAAACCAATGTCGCTTTTGATCAGATCGTCAATGGATTTCCATTCGACGGTACAAGAATTGATGTTGAAAGATTTTTTGAAAAATTAACAGGCTATGAAAAGTGGGTATATGATCAATTCCCAAGATTCGCTGGACAGCTACATTTTTCGGGCACGCAGGTAGGAGAAGATCCCTTTAACGGTTTTGCTTCGGGATTAGGAACGCGCGTCGAAGTTAAAGACTCTGCGGGATGGTTGTTCCCAGACATATCTAAGAACGATACGGGCGAGCCCATATTGAATCCACCCGCCAATAAGTCGTTCACAATTGAAACCCATATATTCGTCCCGAATCAAGGCAACGATGGACAAGTTGTTTTTCAAAAGTTATCACCTGATAAAAGTCAAGGTTTCACTTTTTACTTAGAACCCTCAACGAACGCGTACGCAACAGGTACTTTCTGCATAGTTTCCGGTAGCGTTAACAACTTTGTAGACTGCAGCTTCCGCAAGGGAGAATTTAATCATCTTTGTGTATCCTTGAATCGAGAAGTAGGCGACAATTATCTGCAAGTTTTTGTTAACGAGCGCCTACAAAATGAAAGTAAAAAACAAAAAGTTATTGGCGAATTTATCGACACGTCTTCTTTAGTTATCGGTTCGGGATCTTCTTTTTACGTCGATGGTGTATATACGACGCCACAACAAACCTTCAGCGGTACCCTTGACGAATTTAGAATATTCCATGCCTATAGGTCTATTCAACAACAAAGAAACTATTCCTCTAAGGGTCTATATTCGACAGATTCTTTAAAACTGTATTTTAGATTTAATGAACCATCGTCGTCCTTATCTTCTAATCCTAACGATCTTGTTAATGCCATAGTCTTGGACAGCTCGGGAAATTCTCTGCATGGACTTATACAAAATTTCGATAACTCTTTGCGACAATCGGCGATAGACGACCCGTTAAGTTCAATGACCGCAGAGAGACCCGAATTCACAGTAGTGTTATTTCCCTATAATCCCGATGTCGTCTCGTTAAATACGAGATTATTGTCTTCGGCCAGTATATACGATCAGGTTAACCCAAACTTGATCACAAAATTAATTCCACGACACTATCTTCGAGAAGGTGGAGAAGAAGAAGGGCTAAAGCGCGACGAGATAGAGGGAACGATCGGCGAGGCTTATGGCGGAGAAGGTATACCGGGACAAGGACAGCTAGGTTCTACACAGATAATTTTAACTTTTCTCTATATCTGGGCTAAGTTCTTCGATGACATAAAAATGTTCGTCGACGCATTCGGTACGTTAAACACGGTAGACTATGCGCTCCCGAACACCATGCCAGATAATTTTTTAAATAACTTTGCTAATTCCTATGGTCTATTTCTACCGTCGTTCTTTAACGATGCTAGCATACTCCAGTACGTCGATGGCGAGGACATCAGCGAAAGTGGTTTGTCGACGTACACCTTAAAACAAATACAGTCTAATTTATTAAGACGTGTCTTGGTAAACATACCCGATATCTTGAAATCTAAGGGTACACAACACGGTATTAGGTCTTACTTAAGGTCAGTTGGAATAGACCCAGATAACAGCGTACGAATTAGAGAATTCGGCGGACCTTCTTTAAATCAATTTGGAACGAGCAGAGAAACAAGAACCGAATACTCATCGGCAGTAGATTTCCAAACGGCTTCAATCGTCACAACGTCGTTTCTTTCGGCTTCGAGAGTGGAGCCTGGATTCCCTGACGTCATCGGTCCATTTAGCGAAGGAATATCGACGAATAAAAATGATGGTCTATTGACATCTGGTTCCTGGACATATGAAGGATGTTATCGATATACCGCAGAAAATTTGGCGAAATTTGATGGCGAGTATCAATCACTAGTCAGATTCGAAACGACGGGGTCGGCGACAACTGCCCAACCAGGAATTATTCTTAACCTCGTTGCGTCAAGTTCTTTGATGGCCTATATTCGACCTGGCATGTCGGCGACTTCGCCAGCGCTACAGTTGATGTTGCCCATTAACGTGTTCGATGGCGAAAAATGGAATATATCTGTAGGTTGTTATCGTAATGACTCTATAAAGAGTGCAGTATCGTCTTCCTACTTCTTAAGAGCTGCAACACAAAATAACGGAGATATTTCGAGGATATACACGACGTCTTCATTCTTTTATGAGACTCCCTCGGGAGAAAATAACGCGTTTAGAATATTGTCGGCAGCCAACAACGCGTCGGGATCTAGAATCGCGATAGGAAAAAACAACAACATCCCAGAAGGTGGCATGGGCTATCTGTATCTCAATAGTACGCTGGATACGCCAGACATCGCTAGAGAAACTCAATGCGTCGGTCAAGTTAGTAACATTCGTTTTTGGTCTAAGGGTTTGACGGAATCTGAGTGGAGAGAGCATGTTAGAAACCCCAAGTCTGTTGGCGTCGAAGACGCGTTAACAAACTACAATTACGTAACCTCTAAAACAGGTTCATTCGAGAAATTAAGATTAAGCACTTTAGAAAAGCAGACGGCTAGAACGGCTTCATTGTCTGGAGAAATAGTGTTTAATGATTTTAGCGAAAATGGTGTCAGAGTCTTCGGGTCGCAATTCCCCGCCAGCCAGCAGGTTTTCATAGGTGACATTTATGGTTATAGTTATTTATCGCCATATTTCGATGAATATTCTTCTACTGAAAAAATTCGAATTAGGGGATTCAAAGAATTCGAATATTTGAGCGACGCACCATACGCCACGATAGGACCAGCTTACGAACTTCCGCCTGGCGAGACTCCTCAAGATGACGTCAGGTTCTCAATAGAGTTTTCACTATTAGATTCTCTGAACAAGGACATCGTCAACATGTTTGCAACGCATGATGTTCTGTCGACAGCCATAGGTTCGCCCGAGTTGATGTTTTCCCCAGATTATCCAGATTTAGAGAAATTGCGGGACATTTATTTTAATCGTCTAAAAGATAAAATGAATTTTAGAAACTTTTTCGAATTCTATAGATGGTTCGATTTATCGATGGGTAATTTCATAGAACAGCTTGTTCCGAGAAAAACTAGATTCAAAGGAATGAATTTCGTAATAGAATCTCACGTGCTCGAACGTCACAAGATGGAATACAAGTCAAATGAAATTTATCTAGGAGACTCCGGTTTGCGTAGTCGTCTTAGAGATGTTCTGCTGAGCCAACAGATCGTGGGAAATATAAATAGATTTTAATAAGTCGGAATAACCATGGCAGTATTTTCAAAGAACTTTTATTCGTCTATCCAGCAATACGATGTGTTAGAAGAACGAGCCTTCATCGAGGGTCCTCGAGTCTATGATACCGTCATTGGTGTCAACTCTTCTAGCATCAATACTTCGGCGATCGATGCCTTTAGGCAAGGCGTAGAAATTACTTTAGAAAAACACGCGGTAGGTTCTTTCAAAATTACGGCAGGAACCCCTGGTCACATTATTAGACCTATCTGTTATGGTATTAACGAACTAGACATTATATCCACAGGATCATTCGTCGAAGTCGATTATTTTAATCCCGTCAATTACTTACGCTTACAAGAACCTGGCGGCGATCTCGGCAAAGTCATCACGTTCCCCATAATCACTTCCGACAGTAATCAGGTCGAAAACTATATTCTGAATGGTATCATTGAACCCTTGACGATCCGACCCGTTATCTCTTTCTTTTCTATAGAATTTCCTTATGAATCTCACGCCTTTAGAGCCGATATGATGGCCGGCAATTGGGAACACTTTAAGTTTTCTAGTGACAGAATTTTAACAGTAGATTACACACCTAAAAAACTAGTACCAATAAAAACATTGACGTCGGGAACAGTCTCTACTCGCGCATTTGTCAATAACGAACAATACCTCGACGCATTTGAAGTGATCAGGTCAGGCTCGTCAGTAGCCAGACAAAGCATAGGTTTCTTGAACGATCAGCACAACTATGTAGACAGCTTCGTCGACGGCGGCGAATTCGATTACCTGAAGAGTCTAGGAATCACTGTCGAAACTCACGGAGAAGACATGGTAAAAGTCTTCCAAGTCATGACTGGTTCTACGGACAACTACGTGCCACCCGGTAAAAAATCTGCGACAACAGGTTTTGTATATGATAATATAGGATACGCAGGAACTGATTCGATCGCTTTCGGAGGCATGACGTATTGAGATGGCTACATCAAAATTATTGAGGACACCACCACCAAAAAATCTGGAAAATTACGTCACAACGATCAGAAAAATATTCAGCGATCCTGAGACCGCACCAGACTCTAAATTTAGTTCTGGTGGGACTTACGCAGTTACGTTTGAAAGCTCTATGCTCGCCGGAGACGCAGACTTAGGTTATTCGGTATCCAATCCTATCGGCTTTGACATAACCATAAACGGAAAAACATACCAGGAGTTCTCCGTCGCCGGCGCTGGCTGGATGATGTTACGAGATCCCGACGGTGGAACGACAGGGGCTACGTGGTGGTACGACGTACTTGACTCGACAGACCCCAATGCCGACATATACACTAATGAGTATATCAACTCTGATTTTTCTTACGATCACATCATACTTGCACCGTGGTTTGATAGGACGTGGGTGACATCGGCCAACTTAACGCAATTAAAGAATGGTCTGTATCTAACGGACATAACATCGACTGTGGAAGACAACATCATCAAAGGCGCCGATTCTAATATCTGGCCCTACGACACTATCGACCACGGTGTTAGGTACGTCAATGGTTATGATTCGAAAAAAGGAAAATATTTACTAGTTAGGTGGACCAATACGGAGTCGCAATACAATAGCAGACTAAAGCTTGAAGTAACGCTATTCGAAAATGGGACTATCGAATATCGGTATTGGCCTAGAAACCAATACAAACGACCCGTTTCGTATCCTTCTTATTTGAATTTGTGTGGAACTATCGGCGCGTTTTGGTCGGGTCCCTCGATGGGGTCTAATAAATTTAGAGATTTTTCGACTCTTTTAGATTACGACACAAAAAGAAAATTATCAGAGCTGGGTGGATCGGAATATTCTCCATCTTACTCAGAGACGTCTTTAACGTATGCGAACAATAGACCGTATTCCTTAAACGTCGGAAGCGCTAACTGGCCGAAGAATGGTGCGATCATAACCTTTTCACCGCCTGTCAATCCAGGTAAATTTTTACCGCGAAAATTAATTTCTACGATGTCTTCCACCAAGCGTCTTACTTCGCCAGGGGGATTATTCGACGATAGAAAAACTATTAATTTTTTCTCGGGAGGCAACGTCGTCGTCCACATGCCCTCGACTCTACCATCCAGGTTGATCGGTAACACTAGTGACAACATTAATTTGCCTTTGAGACAACTTTTGTTTACACGCGATAGTCTTAGGGTCACAGGTAGTATGAAAGTTGGTGTAATAGATTCTCATCTAGAAGTTTTAGATGCTTTAGATAAGTTGCATGAGCCTTCAAAAAATTCTTTCAACGAATCACAAAAAAATTATCAAGAAACAGCATTGACATCGAGTTTCTATGCAACTGGTTCATCATTAGAAATATTTGGTGGAGGTTTCACGGCGCCGCTTAAATCAAAGACTCAATTTCACTTTTCTTTACCCGTGACGAAACAAACAACGATGCCCCCCGCTACGGCGTCGTTTTATTATTATGACGGTAATAAAAAAACGTGGACGCTGGTCGACCCAGACGGTTACAGCACTCCCGCGAGCTCTTTTAGCGATTATAGAGAGGGAGAAGTAGCGGCGAATATAAGATTTCGTGATGGCGCCGGGACTGACGAATTAAGCAGCTATCAATGGCCGACCTATCGTGTTGTTGAAACCTCGCGGGGATTCGATGCTGCGGGAAGAAAAATAGTGTCAGGAACGAACTTCGTTAATTACACAGCTCAAACTCCTTCGTGGGTTCCACTTTCATATCAAACTGACTCTGCGATAGGTTCTCTTTACAACGTTCAAAAATTTGATGGTGCCGTCGGTGCCACATGGTTCCCAAGAACGCAGTTTTTAGAAGAATCAAAATCTGTTACTTCTAGAGAATATCGAAATAGCGTAACAGATAATTCAAGTTTTTTCCCACAAAAATCTCAAATGTTCGACTTCGCGATCGACCAACCTTTCTTAATAGAAAAAGTAGTTGTAAGCGTGCCTCTTTACATAAACGGAGCGTGGTTTAACGATGTAACAACCTGCACGCGACCATTCGTTGATCCAACTTATTCGATTAACGATCCAGAGGCAGCAGGGAGATTCATAGGGCCTATAGACTTTGGAGGACCAGGAATAACATTCGCTTTAATGTGCGCTCGTCGAGGAGAAGGTCAAAATAATTCATATCTTGATTTAATCGCGTCAGGTACCATCACGCACGTAAACGATATGACAGCCAGCGTAATTCTAAAAAAAGATCCTGGTATGGAACATCACTGTATGAGACCGGTGGGATTTACTTCTTTTTCTAATCCAACATGCGTATTATCAGGAATTAATAACGTCTACGAAGGAAATGTCAAACTGGAAATGGAAGCGTCTGTCGCTGGAGGATTAACCTTCGCTAGGAATGACCGGTCATACTTAACCGCGAGTTTTTATTATGACGGTACTCCCGCTGAAATCGCTGATGCAGCGGCATACGTTCAAAGCAATAGAGGTAAAGCCGAATTTTTACTGTGTTCGCCCGAGCTTCCGCCCGAAGGAGAAACTTACGCAAATACCTACGACAGAATTTCTAGCGACGTATTAGTACCAGGTGTCGGCTTCGTAAACATCGTCTCAACATTGTCAGCGTATCTAGATCGATCGCCTAGAGTTTATCTGCAACAAATAAGTCCGCTCGCCCGTGGTACTACTAAATTGAGTTTTAGCGGCAATTCAATCTTGGGTGGAAATATTGCCGCGTTTAATTCTGAAAACAAAATACGTAATCCGTTATACTCTGGATACACGAAAGCTTCGTTACCCTCCATTTATACTGATCAAATTAATAGTGCCAGTTTTCGTTTCGACGCTGTTAGCGTATATTCTACCGTCGATTCAAGACCATCGCCATATTTGATGTTGCCCGGTGATAAACTTACTATCTCTATGTCAAAAACTAGACCTGCTATCGATAGAGCCAAAGATTCGGGTACTCAATTTCAGCCCTTCATGGGCCCATCAGGCGCTCGCTACAACAACTATATTTTAACAGGCAGTCATGGAACAGTCATGTTAAATACGGGGTCTATCAATATAACGGTATATGGTAGTTATATTCAAGAAGGTGAGGAGTATCACCCATGAGTCACTACGTAAATTCAGAATCGATATTTAGCGTTATTGGCGACTATCCGGTCACCGATCAGTACGATATCCTATATTCGAACCTACAGGCCGGCTCAACATATGACAATTATGTCACGGGTTCATTATTGACTAAAGTAAACGTGTTAGGTACACCTACGTTTATTCAAGGGATAAGGGGGTTAGCCTTCAGCAAACTAACTGTCGAACGACATCAACGACCGAGTCCTCTTCTAACTAGCAACGCTGCTTACAATCTACAACCGTGGCGAGAGCGCGCCGGGACAATAAGAAACGTAAGATTGTTTTCTAACGCCGAAAGATTCTACGATTCATTAACGCCTAATCTCGTCGAGTCATTTAATACGCTCGGAGGCAAAATTATAAGAGTAGATTTTTCTTTGTACGGCTTCGGCGTACACAATCAAATAGTATTTGATAATGATCTATTTAATCCATACGAAGAGATCACGGGTCTAAGTCCGATAGGATTCGAAGCGTCTTTCCCTTTTGAACCCGCCTTTTCGAAGGTAAAAAGAGATAAATCCGTCGCCGAATCATTCGTTTCCAGATCAGAGCTGGTTGGTGCAACGCTGGTACAAAGAAACGAATATAAAACTAGCAAATTGTTGATAGTTGAATTAAGCTCAGGTTCTAATTTTTCAGGTTCTACAGTGCCGGTGCTAACGCCATACACGCCATATCCAGGTACATCTTTTGATGCTAATTATTGGGTAGATAATCTTAGATACACTCTCTTCGGTGACGGTACACCCGCTAGAGAAACGACAAAAATTCTATTCGGATTTGGAGACAGACGATCAATAAAATTACAAAAATTTTTAGGAATCGATATAGTTGTAGGAAGAAATAATTTAGTTGGAAGAAGGTTTAGCCCTATTCCAGATGGGTCAGGTTATTATCTTTCTTTAGGCGCGATTGTTAGGGGTTGGAAATATGGGCTGATAGATGGCAACCCTCATTACACTAGTTGTGTATTTCGTCGTGATAGATTCGGACAATTTAGGGACATGCTTGAACAGCGCCTTAATTCTACTTTTACTCACGACGAAAACAACGCGCCATTAAGATATTCGGGCGGTGTAGAGCAACCTGCATTATCCGCCGCCGAAACGTCTAAGTCACAATTATCTGTAGGCGGATTCTCATTATCTAGTGCGGCGACCAGCCTACCGTCCATAGACAGTGTCATTAACGATTCGCCAGTAAGAGTTAACTTTACCAGACTGACATATATTGAAAACACGAGAGAGTTAGCATATTTCTCCGAAAAACCAGAGAACACGTGGTCGTCTAATTTAAGTTTATATGCTACTTCGTCTCTTCCGTACTTCGATGACATTAGTAGGAATAGAAATCAAATCACGACGCCGCCTGGAACGATCGTTCTGTCTTCTCTTTCCGACTTATTCGGTAATACAACCATAGGAACGTAAGATGTCTAATAATCCGACGGTCGCAAAAATTGGAGAGTCTGGTCTCGTCTTCGCGAAAGACAAAACGACGAATCAAGTCACCACCATCGCCACGACGGCCGACATGCAAATAGGTTTGCCCAATCAGTCTGCCAACCTATCCTTGACCGGCGCGATCGGTCTAAGCACTTTAGACATAACAATAGCGGAAGGCTCCACGCGGAGCATTCCCGATTCGCTAACTAGCATAAACGTTACGACTACAGGAGCTTCTGGAACAGCGACGCTCCGTCTCCCCGCGGCTCCAAAAAAAGGTCAACTCGTCTATATCAAGGATGCAGGTGGAAACGCAGGAACAGTATCAATTACTGTAGTCGGTTCTCCCGAAGGAACGAAAACCAACAAAGGTACGACATCGCACCTAATCGACGGAAGTACCTCGAAGACGATAACGGCGAATTATGGAATATTGCAGCTATTGTGGAATAGCTCAAGTTGGTCGGTAATATCTAGCACGGCGTCGAGTGCCCCACTCGACGCTTCCTATGTTGTCATCGGTTCTAACGCTACGTTGACGAACGAAAGGATACTCACCGCTGGGTCAGGTATTTCTATAGTAGACGGTGGAGCAGGAGCTGCTGTTACAATATCAGCTACGGGAGGAGGTTCAGGCGACGTAGTTGGACCAGCATCATCTACCGATAACGCTATTGCTAGATTTGATCTAACAACTGGCAAGCTAATACAAAACTCAGGCGTAACAATAAGCGATTCAAATGATATTATAACCCCAGGGGACGTAGCTATTAACGGTGGGGATTTAACGTCCACCGCTACCACGTTTAATTTATTAAATTCTACTGTAACAACCCTTAATGTTGGGGGTGCAGCGACTACGGTCACCGTGGGGGCATCTACGGCAGATGTCGTAGTTGGTCGTGCTGAAATCGGTGCTTGGCCAGCAGGAACAAGTTATGCCTTTTTTGGAAATAGCGATTACAATCATTCTGTTGCGGGAAATTACGCGTTAATTCAAGCTTCATCTGCCGGCACAAAAAACACGTGGTTAAATGCCCCAACCGGCGGAAAAGTTTACATAGCTAATAATGATGCTGCGCTAGGTTATCTAGACGATAACGAAATTTCCTTAACAGGAAAAGCCAGCACAACCCAGACAGTAACCCTGGGATCAACGTATGGGGCGTCTTCGTTAACATTAAATGCCGGAACAGGTAACATCGGCATAGAAACATATAATGGATTATCAACGATAAGCATCGGTACTGTTAACCAGCCAAGAACGATCGAGATTGGAACTGCTTCGACTCAAGCACAAACAGTTAACATCGCGACGGGTGGAGCTACCAACGATATAAACATCGGCAATTACGTTGCTGGCACTAATACCACAATTGCTGGTGATGGTGTTCAAGTCTACACTAACGGCGGAACAATTGCAATTGACAGTTCAGGCACGGGTGGAACAGTTAACATAGACGCCTTCGGGTACAACAGCTCTGTTAATGTAGGGACCGGCCCCGCTATCAAAACAGTGACTGTTGGTTCGACTACGTCCACATCCACGACGACAATTCAAGGAGGATCCTCGGGAGTATCTGTAAATTCCAGCAATGGAAATATTGTCCTAAATCCCACCGCTGTAAATGGAACGATCTACCTAAGAAACAACGGTAGCGATCTGGCTACGTTCTCTTATAACAACGTTTTAGGAAATACTTTTTCTAACATCTACTTGACTGGAAAAAGCGGAGACGATACCTTCGTAGATATAGGAAGTTCATACGGCTCATCGAATGTAAACATATACGCTGGTACCGGTGGAATACTTTTGTCTGGATCCACCACGATTATTTCATCATCACTTGATGTTGCATATTATTCTTTCTCTCGTGCAGATGCAAGATTAGGAAATGCAGAAGTTGGTTCTTGGCCTTGGGGTAATTTCAATGACTATGCATCTCATTTTGCGATGTTTGGTAATGAAGCGTTAGATCACTCTATCATAAGCAATTATGCACTTCTACAAGACAAATTAGGATACACTTACCTGAACGCAGCTTCAGGAAAATCTTTACACCTACGTTCTAATAACACAGATTATGCTGCGATTAATCCCACGGAGGGTGGTTCTCCAACTGACAAAGTCGTTATTTATAAAGTTCTTTCAGCGTCAGGCGGAACTACAACATATACAGACGCTGTCTTGGGCAATGCGTCTATAGGATCTTGGCCCGGTTACGAAGGCGGAGCGTTCAAAGAATGGTATGCAATCTTCGGTCATAAGACGTTAGATCATACTACGACGACGTTAAAAGCAGGATTAGCTCAGTTATATACAGGCGATACGTGGCTAAATTCGCCAGCTGGAAACAAGGTTTATCTTTCGAATAATGGTAACACAATAGGATACTTCGATGACAACGAAATATCTTTAACCGGTAAAGCTAACGTAGATCAAACGATAACGTTGGGTAGCAACTATGGCGGATCTTACACAAGAATAGATGGCGGATTTCTTGGGGTTTTTATTTCTGGTTCCCTAATAACCCTAACAGGCTCTTCTGCAAATGCAAGCCTCTCCGCCGACGCAAGGATCGGCTCTGTAGAAATTGGAGGCCTTCCCGGATACGGAAATTCTGTGGCCATGTTTGGTCACACAGATTTAAATCATGCCTATAACAACGATACCTCAGCGGGTATGGGAAATTATGCTCTAGGACAATCTAACGACGGGTCTACATACATAAACTCTCCTCAAAATAAAGGAATTTATTTCCTCACTTCAGGCGCTTCAGGATTACCCCTTGGAAGAATCTACTTTAAGACTTCTACGTTAAGCTCTGAATTAATTTTAACAGGCGCGTCATATTTCAACTCGAACGTCTTTCTAGGTAGTTCTTACGGTCAAAGCAGCACATCGATTTATGCAGGAACAGGCGGAATCATTCTATCAGGTTCCGGAGCATCAACAATAATAACTGGTTCTACTTCTACCCAAGCTGACGCATATATCGGTTCAGTTGAAGTCGGCACACATCCTTTCTGGGGTAGAAATTACGCCATGTTCAGCCACAAGGACATGGATAACAGCGTAGATGGAAACGCAGCACTAATCCAGGCATACGATGGAGATACATTCTTAGGCGCAAAATCTACAAAATCGATATTCATAAAAAACGGAACATCATTCATCGGCAAATTTGATAACGATAACATTGAACTGACAGGAGATACATCTACTTCAACTGCAACAATATTGGGAAATTCCTATGGATTGTCTTCTACAAAAATGTATGCAGGTTTGTTTGGAATAACACTTTCAGGATCTGCGACGACAACAATTACAGGATCTTCCAGCACAAACGCAGAAGCCTACATCGGAACAGCTGAAGTCGGAGAATTGCCCTATACTAGAACTAGCTTTCCAAACTATTTTGCCATGTTTGGGCATAAAACGTTAGATCATTCTTCTAATGGAAACTACGCTCTTGTACAGTCTTACGACGGCGATACGTTCTTAAATTCTGCTAATTCAAAATCAATCTATCTTCAAAATGCAGGAAACCTAATTGGGACATTAGATAATGATAACATATCTTTAACAGGACAAGCTAACACTTCTGTCGCAACAGAAATTGGAAGCGTTTATGGTCTGTCTTCCACAACCATCAAAGGCGGATTATTTGGTCTAATCCTAACAGGTTCGGGAACGACCAT
>Ga0214921_10003254_pt1 | contig 25123 bp, 24 predicted proteins | sample LL1505_MetaG_FD_177992 | JGI IMG/M metagenome (GOLD analysis project Ga0214921, IMG submission 177992) | Freshwater microbial communities from Lake Lanier, Atlanta, Georgia, United States - LL-1505 | ecosystem: Environmental > Aquatic > Freshwater > Lake | place: USA: Georgia | collected...
TCGGCGGCGGACCCATGCCGGTCGGCGGGGCGCCATTAGGCTGGCCGCTCGGCGGCGGACCCATACCCGTCGGCGGAGTGCCATTTGGCGGCTTGGTGCCGCCTTGCGGAGGCGCGCCCGTCGGTTGACCACCCGGAGGCGGACCCATGCCGGTCGGCGGGGCACCGTTGGGTTGGCCGCTCGGCGGCGGGCCCATGCCTGAAGGCGGAGCGCCGCCCGTGGGCGGAGCACCTCCCGGTGCCGTCTGTGCACTCGCATCGAGCGCGAGTGATCCGGCGCCGATGGCCAGCACAGCGGCCACGACACCCGGAATCGAGTTACGGATTTTCTTGTTCACCCTTGACCTCTCCCATCCTAGTCTTTGAAGTTGATCCCGTGAAAAGGGATACGCCGATCCCTTCGCGTAGTCAATCGTGACGAGCTGCCGCGAGAGCGGCGTTCACCACTTGAGCATTTGCTCTCCGAGCAGACGACCGAAGGTTATTGCAGGGGTCAGCGACAAGCCGCCGACGAAAGCGTTCCCGGAAGTTCGACCGAAGCCGAGGATCTCGCCTGCCGCAAAGAGATTGCGGATGGGTTTTCGGTCTTTGCCTAGCACACGCAAGTTCCGATCGACATTCAGTCCCGCCGGACTCAGCACCGTGATCCCTTGCGCCTTGATTGCGTAGAACGGGGGGCGCTGGATTTTGCGTATCAAGAATTGGCGGTTGAATTTCCTGTCGAAACGCCGCTCGACAGCGGCGTTGTACTCGATCACCGTCTTGCGCAAGGTTGCGGCAGGGACGCCAAGCTTGGTGGCAAGTTGCGACAGCGTGTTCGCTTTCACGAAGGCGGGATGTTTGCCGAATCGGCCACGATACGCTGACGCAGGCTCGAGCGTGATGGGCGCCGCGTTTTGCAAAATGGCGTGATCGAGCACGATGTTCATTCCGGTGCCCGGCTGTCGCAACAGCGACCGCTCGCGATAGTCGATGCTCGGATGGTCCTCCTGCATGAATCGGCGGCCTTTTCGATCGACGAAGATTTCCCAGATTTTGCGCGACCCCGGAGACAGCGCGAGAAACGTGCCGCTGCGCGGATCGCGCGGATCCGCGAGAAACCCGGCAAAGGTGCAGAGAAACTTCTCCGATCCGTCGATGGCTGCGCCCAGGCGGTCGGCCGCCACCAGTCCATCGCCGCGCGAAAACGGATTGACGGACGAGCAGAGCGGAACTTTGGGCGTGAGTTTCCGCCAAAGATCGGGGTTGGCCGCGTAGCCGCCGCAGGCGAGCACGACGTTTTTCGCCTTGTATTCGAAGTCACCGTCGGGCGTGGCGGCGGCAACACCTTCGACGCGACCGTAGCGATCGACGAGCAGTCGAGTCATGCGATGTTGCAGGCGCAGATCGATCCGGCCGTCGCGCACGAGTTTGTCGTGCGTCGGACGCATCGCTTCGAGAATCGAAATACCAGCTTTTGCACCCCAAAGATATCGGCGTGTCGAGTACGCCTCGTGCGCCTCGCCTGCGACCGGCGTGCCGGGAGCAGGTTCGAACCCCAAATCCATCAACCAGTCGATGGTGGCGGCCGCATGATCGACGAACAAACGAAGCACCACAGGGTCGATCGTGTCATGCGCAATCCGTTGCGCGTCACGGTAGTGTTCGTCGGGAGAGTCGTCGATGCCATGCTGCTTTTGCAGCCTCGTGCCGGCTGCGCTGATCTGTCCCGAAGACCAATGCAGCGTGCCGCCGATCCGGTGATCGGCTTCGAGTTGCAATACGCGCGCGCCGCGCTCGGCAGCCTTGATCGCGAGCGGCAACCCCGCCGAACCTGCTCCGATCACGAGAACGTCCCAGTCGGTTCGAGATTGAAGATTCGACATGGCGGCCACCCCCGGCCTCGAAGTTATTTGGCGAACAATTTTTCGTTGGCGTCGCGCACCCGTGCCGCTTGCATGCGAGCGATGTTTCGATAGACCACCGCCGCGACCTCCGGAGACGCCTCCAATCTGCGCTGCGGCAAGCATAACGCGATCGAATCGGACATGGCGCGTACGCGCGCCGATCGCGGCGCACCGTCGATGATGGCCATCTCGCCGAAGGTGTCACCAGGGCGCAAATCGACGATCTTTGACCAACCGTCGCCCGAACGCTTTTCGACGGCACTCGCGCCTTTGATGAAGACGAAGAATTTGTCGCCGGCATCGCCTTCGTCGAAGAACAGATCGTCCTGCTTGCAGTTCACGCGCTCGGCTGCCGACAAAAGCCAGATCAGGTGCACGCGATCCAGCCCCGTGAACAAACTCACGCTGCCCAACACGCGCAACATTCCCTCGTCGATCGTCAGCATGGATTCAATTCAGAAGACTGCGCAGCGCCGCCTTTTGCTTATCCGAAATATCCATGCCCCGAATGTGATCCAAAGCTTCCTCCAGCGGCAAAGAACCGAGCTTTTCCTCGGCTTCGGCGATGAGTTCGCTCGTCTTCCTGATCAGGGACTCCTTCGACGAGGCGTCGGCGAGTTGTCCGCGCTTTGCGATGCCGCGATTCTTCAAGCGCTGGAACTGTTCTTCACTCAAGTGAAGGCGCAGCCGCTCTTCTTCCAGGGCGGCGAGTTCTTCATCCGTCAGGATGCCGTCGGCTAGCGCGGCTTCGATGGACTTTTCCATTTCGTCGCGATCCTGGTGCAGCTGGTCGGTGAATGCCGACCCCAGAATGCCCGCGGGAAGCGCGACGATGCCGATGCCCATGATCGCGAGGAACATCGTGAAGAACTGTCCGAGCGGCGTGATCGGCGAGATGTCACCGTAGCCGACGCTCGCGAGCGTGATGACTGCCCAATAAATCGCTCGGAACATCGTGTCGAATTTGTCCGGTTGTACGGCGTGTTCGACCTCATAGACGATGGCGCCCGCGAGAATCGTTATCAAAAAAGTGACGAACAAGGCCGCGAGGAAAGCGCGTTTTTCTCGCTGCAAGACGAGACTGAAGGTTTTCATCGCGGTGTTGTAGCGGGTGAGTTTGGCTACGCGCAGCACGCGCAGGATACGGATGAAACGCAGGTCTACGGTGATCAAAAACTGCAGGTAGAACGGCAGGATGGCGACCAAGTCGACCATGCTCGTGGGCTTGAAGGGGAAGGAGAGGCGCGCCATGAACGTCGACTTGTCGCGCTCCATCTCGGGGGATGCATAAAAGCGCAACAAATACTCGATCGTGAAAATGCCCACTGCAGCGAGATCGAGCACATGGAATTCCGCATGCAACGGTTGCGCGATTTCCGGGACGGTTTCCAGGAATACGCTGATCACGCTCAAAATGATGAAGAAAATGAAGAACATGTCGAGTTGCGACTGCAAACGCCCCGAGGTCGGAGTTTCGAACATCAGCGAATGCGCTTTTTGTCTCAACGTGCGCCCTTGGTTCGCTACCCTGAATTCCTTGATCGCGGGGATGACGTCGCGCAGGAACTTGAGCAAACGCAGCAATCGCAGGCCTCGCAGTGCGCGCAGGTCAAGTTCGACCAGCCCCGCGTAGTGCAGCCAGAACGGGGCGATCACGAGCAAGTCGATGATCGCGAACGGAGAAAGCCCGTGACTGAGTCGCGGCGTGCGCTTGCCCGCGAGCGCGGGATTCTCCGGTGCGGCGTAAAGGCGTAGGAAATATTCGACGGTGAAGAACATGACCGAGGCCACGTCGAACAGGCGGAAGGTATCTTCCCGGCCGTCGTGTATCGTCGGTATATGTTCTAGGAGCAATGCGATGAGGTTGGCCACGATCAGCCAGTTGATGAACTTCTCCAACGATCTCGGTAACGACTTGGCGCCGTTGACGTTGAAAAAGGTGTTGTGCACCCACTGGCGAATGACGTTGCTGCTCATAAATCCCCTCTCCGATTCGACCCCGTACTCACAATGCTGTTTTCGGCGATCCGGAACGCCGTCGCACCTGTGGTCGGCGCAGAGTGTAGGCGTGGGCGACCGTGCCAAGTCAATGGCAGTCGGCAGGGCAGGGTTGCAATGGGATGGGTTCGGATGACCGAAAGGCGATTCGTTGCGACTTGGGGGAGTTTCGCGCTCGCAGCCGTGCCGGGCGCGCTCGGATCGGTATGGGCGACAGCCCGGCTCGCACCGTTGTTGCCGCCGGTCGAGTTGGCGGAGTGGGCGCTGCTCGGCGTGTTGCTCACGGTATTCGGCAGCATCAGCCAACTTGGATTGAAGCCGGGCTACATGCAGACCGTCAGCGACCTCGGGGCTGCGCACCGTTTCGGTGCGTTGCGTGCGGGCGCGGTTTTGCTCGCGGCCACCGGTTTGATGAGCGGCTCGCTATTGGCGCTGGTTTTGTACGGTTTTCATTGGCAAGGCCATTGGGCCGCCGTGAGCGTGTTGGCATGGCTGCCGCTGCACTGCGTGATCGGCAACGTGGCGATGATGTTCCATACGGACCTGCGCATACTCGGGCAGGCGCGCGTGCTCGCGATCTTGTCGATCGTGACGCTGCCACTGTTCGTCTTCGTATTGGAACTTTTGTTGCGGATCGACATGGACCCGCTGGCCGCTTATTGGGCGACCGGCTGTCTCACCAGTGCCGTATTCGTCGGCGTGCTCGTCGTCCGTAGCGAGGTGTTGCATCACGCCGGCTTCGATCGCGCATTCCTGCAGCGCGCCGTACGCATGGGTGTCGCGGTAATGGGAGGCCTGCTCGCCAAATATGCGGCCGATCTGTCGGTTTCGTCGACGTTCCGTTGGGCGCTCGATCCGGTGGATGCGGGCCTATACGGATTCGCAGTCCGCAGCGCCGAGCCTTTGATGTCTTTGTTCGTCGGAGCCTTCCAGATGGCCTGGGGCGCGCATGTCTACGATTGGATCAAAACTTCCGCGGACGGCAAGGTCGTCGCCGCCAAATCACGACGGTCCTGGTGGTTGGTCACGATCGGCGTGCCGCTCGGCGTGGCAGTAGCCTACGGCGTGCGCGCCATGACCGCATCGGCACCCGACGCCTGGCTGTTGCTGCCGTTCGTACTCATGATCGTTTCGCGTACTTTGGCGTTCGGTCTCGCCTCGTCGATGGGCTTCGGACAAACCATCGAACGCGACTATGGCCGCGGGCTGCGTATCCTGTTGGCCGAATGCGTCATGAGCGTCGCTCTCGTGCCGCTGGCCGCGGTCGCTTACGGAGCGGACCTCGCAATCGCGATTGCCGCCGTCATTCCCTGGATTTCAGTGTGGCGCTTGCGCAGACATTCGTTACGCGTGACTTACGCGTTGAAGCGATCCGGGCTTGCCACGGACCAATAGCTGCGGAACGGTTCGGGCAAAGCGTCGACGTCGAGATCCGTTTGAAGCAACGCGCTCTTGGCTACTTTGTCGAGTGATCGCGCAAACGAAATCGCTTTGCCGTCCGCGTCCCGCGTCATGATGTGCGTGGGACGCAGCTGCGACGGATGATCAAGGCCCGCCGCGCCGATCAGTTCGGCCAAAGATGCCACGGTGCTGTCGTGAAAGTTGCGCACGCGTTGCCATTTGTCGGCGACGACCAGCGCTTTCTGTCGCAACGGATCTTGAGTGGCGACACCCGTGGGACACGCGTCCGTGTGGCAATGCAGCGATTGCAGGCAGCCGAGCGCGAACATGAAGCCGCGTGCCGAATTGCACCAGTCGGCACCGATCGCCAAAGCGCGCGCGATGTCGAACGACGTGATCATCTTGCCGGCCGCACCGATTTTGATTTGCTGACGCAGTCCGAGGCCGATCAGCGTGTTGTGTACGAGCCGCAAGCCGTCGCGCAGGGGCATGCCGACGTTGTCGGCGAATTCCGCCGGAGCCGCTCCCGTACCGCCTTCGGATCCGTCGACGACGATGAAGTCGGGTGCGATGCCGCTCTGCACCATCGCTTTGGCAATGCCGAACCATTCGACCGGATGACCGACGCAAAGTTTGAAGCCGACGGGTTTGCCGCCCGAGAGTTCGCGCAAATGCGCGACGAATTGCAGCAATTCGAGCGGTGTGGAGAATTCGGAATGGCTGGGCGGCGATACGCAGTCCTCACCCATCGCGACACCTCGTGTCGCGGCGATTTCGGGGCTCACCTTCGCCGCCGGCAGCACACCGCCGTGTCCGGGCTTCGCCCCCTGCGACAATTTGATCTCGATCATCTTCACCTGCGGGCTCTTGGCTTGTTCGGCGAAGCGCTCCGCGGAAAACCGGCCTTCGGCGCTGCGGCAACCGAAGTAACCCGAGCCGATCTCCCATACCAGGTCGCCACCGAACTCGCGGTGATAGGGTGAGATGGATCCTTCACCGGTATCGTGCATGAAGCCGCCTGCGGCGGCGCCTTTGTTGAGTGCGCGGATCGCGTTCGCCGACAGCGCACCGAAACTCATCGCGCTGATGTTGAAGATGGAGGCCGAGTAGGGGTGGCGGCAGTTCGGGCCGCCGATGGTGATGCGAAAGGTTTTCGGATCGGCATGGCGCGGCCGATTCGAGTGCAACAACCACTCGGCATTCGGCGAGTACATGTTTTTGAGTGAGCCGAAGCCGCGCTTGTCGTTCTGTCCTTTAGCACGTGCGTAGACGAGTGCTCGCTGGTTGCGCGAGAACGGATACTCGGCTTCGTCGTCCTCGATGAAGTATTGGCGGATTTCGGGTCGGATGTATTCGAGCGCGAAGCGCAGATGACCCGTCAGCGGGTAATTGCGCAACACCGAGCGATGCGGTTGGCGCAGATCGTTGAGCCCAACCAGAAACAATGCCGAAAAGAGCAACGCCAGCCATGGTTGCCACGCGAGCGTCGCCAACGCCAACAGCGGGGTCGACAACCAAGGCCAATAACGCAACTGTCCCAACATTCTTCACATCCTTCAGAAATCCCGCCCGGATGCGGGCTGCGAGGCGAATATACGGCGATCTGCGGGGTGCCGCCCATTGTCCGGGGCGGCTGCGGGCTCCCCGGGGAACTAATCACCGCGTTTTCGATCTGATTTTTACCTTCTCTTGTATAGAATGGGTTGGGTTGGAGCTATCGCCTTGCCGCCCTCAAGATCGGTAGGCAAGCGCCGACTGCAGAGGCGGGGGCATGCGCCCCGGTGATTTGCGTTCCGCCACGGTCATGGCGGCTGGTACTGGGAGAGACGCTAGTGTTCGTCATCGTCGGAATCGTAATGCTGTTCGGGTGCGTGTTCGGATTTTACGTGCTGCACCACGGCCCCATGGCGCCCATCATCGAAGCGGCCCCGACCGAGCTCGGAACGATTCTGGGTGCGGGCATCGCGGCCATGTTGATCGGCAACAGTCTCGAGACGCTGAAGGGCGTCGGCGCCGGCATCGGCAAAACCTTGAGTGGTCCCGCCTATCACAAGCAGGAATTCATGGACACGATCTTCCTGGTCGTGAAGTTGTTCAAGGTCTTCAAGGCCGAAGGCGCCGTGGCCCTCGAAGCGCACATCGAAAACCCGGAGAGCAGTGCGATCTTCAGCGAGTTTCCGAAACTCCTCAAAGATCACGCGCTGATCGCGATGATCGCGGACACCATCCGTCTGCTCGTCACGTCCAACCAGCCGCCGAAGCCTGAAGCGGTCGAGGACTATCTCAACGTCGCGATCAGAAATCACCATACCGCCGCGCTCAAGCCTGCCGAAGCCATGGCTGCGCTCGAGGGCGCACTGCCCGCGCTCGGCATCGTGGCCTGCGTGCTCGGCGTGGTGAAGACCATGGGCGCGATCAGCGAGCCGCCGCCCGTCCTCGGTGCGCTCATCGGTGGCGCGCTCGTCGGTACGTTCCTCGGCGTGTTCCTCGCGTACGGCATCGTCGGTCCGTTGTCGCAGCGCATGAAGCAGATCGTCGACGAAGAAGGCGAGATCTACCAGGTCGCCAAGTTCGCGCTCATCGGTCACCTGCAAGGCTATCCCGTGCCGTTGATCATCGAGCAGGCGCGCGCTGCGATCAATCACCACTCGCAGCCGACGTTCGCCGAAGTCTTCGACGGACTGCGTGGCAAGTAACATGGCCGAGCAGGCGACCGCCGAAGCGGCACAGGCGGAGGCCGCTGCGGCTCCACCGCCGGCCGATGCCCCGCCGGCCGATGCCCCGCCGCCCGAGGGTGAGCAACCCGCTGCCGAAGGTGCGGCCGAGGCCGCTCCGCAATTACCGCCGATCATCATCAAGAAGGTCATGCCCGAGGGGCATGGCGGCGCGCATGGTGGTGCGTGGAAAATCGCGCTCGCGGACATGATGACCGCGATGATGGCGTTCTTTTTGCTGATGTGGCTGCTCGGTGCGGCCGCCGCCGATCAGCGCAAGAGCATCGCGGAATACTTCCAGCCGACCAACGCGCCGCGCGTCGACAAGTCGGGCGGCTCCACGGGTTTCTTTGGTGGACAATCGATCATCGACCCCAAGGCTTTGCCGGTGCAGTTGACGCAGAGCGGCATCATCCAGATTTCAGCGCCCGGTCGCGAAGAAAACGAAAGTACGCATGAAGATCAGGCGCTGCCGCAGGGCTTGAACGAAGAAGAGAAACGCAAGATCGCTGCCGAGCAGGACGAGAAGAACTTCGAGAACCTGCAGGCGAAACTCAAGGCGCAAATCGCCGGTGACGGTAAAACGGCCGATCTGTTGTCGGTGGTGAAGTTCGTCAAAGAAAAAGAAGGCCTGCGCATCGAGATTCTCGACAATGCGGGCTTCTCGATGTTCTCGTCAGGCACGAACGCGATGGCTTCGGAAGCCAAGGCGCTCATCCAGAAAGTGGGTGAAAGCCTGAAGGGTGTCCCCAACGAAATCGCCGTGCGTGGTCACACCGACAACGTGCAATTCAAAGCTTCGGGCAACAACAACTGGTCGTTGTCCGCGAATCGTGCCGATGCGACGCGGCAGTTCCTGAACGACATGGGCGTCGACGATTCGCGGTTTTCGCGCATCGAAGGTGTTGCGGACTCGCAGCCGGTCGACGCTGCGCACCCTTCGGACCCGAAGAACCGTCGCATCAGCATCACCGTGCTGTACAGGGATCCGGGCAAAGGAGCCAAAAATTGATGCGTAAGCTGGTCGCGCTGTCGATGTTGGGGTTGTTCGGATTCTCCGGGTCGTTGGCGCAGGCGGGGTTTCTCGACGGTTACAACGCCTTTCGTGCCGGTGATTACTGCAAGGCGCGCGACGAATGGAAAGACGATGCGCGCAGCGGTGACGCATCGGCGGCTTTCGGCATGGCGGAGCTGTATGCGCGCGGCTATTGCTACAAAGAAGATCAGCGCATGGCGAGTCAGTGGTATCTGACCGCGGCGATCCGGGGTTATGCGCGGGCGCGCGCCGAGATGGGCGTGCGCTACGCCTATGGCAAGGGCGTGCAACCCGATCTTTTTCGTTCTTACGTCTGGTTGAAGGCGGCGACCTCGACGACATCGTCGTGGGACGTCGAATCGCTCAAGTCGATCGAATCGAACTTGGTCGTGATCGAGCCGATGGTGCCGTCCGAGATGAAGAAGAAGGCGGAAGAAATTCTGGTCTCGTTCCGCAAAGACTACAAACTGCCTCGCGAGTTCGAGAAGCTCGACTGATTCGTCGCGCGGCTGTTTGTCGCGCGCTCATTCACGACCCGAAGCGCGCCACCACGTGCGTGCACACCGGAAACGCCTCGGCGTTCGGATTCTGCAGCGCCCAGCTCGAGGCGCGCGCCCAGGCGAGAGCGGCTTCGTTCGCCGCCGCCTGCGGCGAAGCGTCGGACACCTCGAACGAGCGTTGTGCCGCATCTTCGCCGGTCGCACACACTTTCACGCTGACCGTGTCGTTGCCGATCGTTTCCATGGACTCTTTGGTCACGAATTCGCTGATGTGCTTGAGCGGCGGCATGCGCTGCAAGCGCGCACGCAACACGCGCGATTCGGCTGCCGGCTTCGTCGCGACCTCGACGTCTGCGGCTTTCGCCGGTGTGGCGGCCGTAGGCTTCGGTGCGTCGTGCGCGGCCGCTTTGTGTTCGGCTGCGGGCGCGGCGGCCGGGGCGCCGACCGGCTCCGGCATCGCCGAAGAGTGGTGGTGCTGGATCTTCCACATGCCGTCGCGAAAGGTATAAACGTAGGTGTAACGCGCGTTCACTTCCTGCGGTTTGCCTGAGCCGTCGAGCAGGAAGAACGTGTACAGGCCCATGTCCACCGACATGTTGCAGCCGTGATGCACGTGCCGCTCGTCGATGCGACCGCGAGGGTGCTTTTCGAGGAAGTGGTCGAAGTAATCTTTGATCAACGCCGTATCGGTACGCGGCTTGTTCGAGACCGTCGGCAACAGTACGGCATCGGGCCAGTAGAGGTTCGCGACCTTCGCGGAGTCGAGCGTCGTCAGCGTGAGGTTCCATTTGTCGAACAGCGCGACGACGTCGGCGTCGGAGGCGACGGCGCACTTCGCCGGGGGCGAATCCGCCCCGAATGCCGGGCCGGCGAGACACAGGGTCAAGAGGCTGAGCAGTCGCCAAGCTTGGGATTTCATGCGAAGGTTCTCCGGATGGGTTCGGTTGACGGTGGGAATATAAATCAGCCTGCGCTCGGGCGACCCGGTGTCGCGGCCGCGCGCGCGGGCTTCGTCAGACAGTCGGGAGGACTGCGCTGGCACTTGCGCGCATTCTTCGGTCGCAACCGGCACGCGGACTTCAAACGCGCCGTAGCCCAGTGGCTCGAAGGATGGGATCCCCCCGTGGAAGGTTTGATTCTGGTCGGGCCCAGCGGCGGATGGTGTCTGCCCGGCGCCTTCCTGCAGCGGTATGCCCATGTGGTGTCCGTCGACCTCGATCCGCTGTCGCCGTTCCTGTTGCGCTGGCGGCACGGGGTGCGCGTGCATCCGGTGCGCGAAGATTTCGTGACCGCTTTGCCGCGTCTGCTCCAAAAATATCCGCGGCATGCCGTGCTGTTCGCGAACCTGCTGGGACAGTTGCCGCTGGAGCGTACGGATCACGAGCACGTGATCGCCGCGTTGGGGCGAGTGCTTGAGCAACATCATTGGGCGAGCTTTCACGACCGCTATTCCGCCGAGCTCGAGCCGCGGCAAGCGCGTGCCGCGCGTGCTCTGTCGACGCACGCGCCGATGACCCCCGCGACGTTGCAACAACTCGGCTACTCGGGCGTGTGGATCGACCACGGCACGCAGGACGTTTTCCCTGCGTCTTTGCCGCGCCAATATTTTCCGTGGCGTATCCTGCGGCGCCGATTCCATTGGGTCGAGGCAGGCTGCGTCGCGCCGTCGCGGTCGGCTCGACCCGATCGATCTCCGCTCGGGATCGGCTAGACTGCGCCCATGTTCTCGACTCGCCCGTTGACTCTCTTCGTAGCACTCGCGCTGGCGGCCTGCACGCAATCGAATCCCGAATGGGAGCGCGTCCGCAAGCTCGATACGCCCGACGCGTATGCCAAATACGAGAAGCAGTATTCCGGAACGCCGGAGGCCGAGCTTGCGCGCACGCGACGTGCGGCGTTGCTCGACGAGCGTGAGTGGAACGGCGCGAGCCGGGTCGATACGGCCGATGCCTATGCGGCGTATCTCGTGCAGCATCCGAACGGGATGTGGGCGATGCGTGCGCGGACCCGACAAGCTGAACTTTTGGCTGCTGCGCCGGCGCCACCCGAGCCGGCTGCGGCCGAAGCGGTCGAGGCCGCAGCGGGTGTGACCGCTGCGCCTGCACCTGTGCCCGTGCCTGCAGCACCGCCGGCACCGTCCAAAAAAACCGTTGGCAAAACCGTCAAGTTGCAGCTCGGCGCTTTCTCGTCCGAAGACCGTGCTCAAAAGTCGTGGCGCGAGGCGCAGCGACTCGTGCCGACGTTGCGCGATGCGAAGCCCGAAATTCTGCACGGCAACGGTTCGAATCTGCATCGCTTGCGCGTCGACGTGGAATCGAGGGCCGAGGCCGATCGCGTTTGCGCCGCGCTGCGCAAGGCGGGCGCCTCCTGCATCGTGCTCTGACCGTAGCGATCGCCGCGATCGCCGCGGATCACTCGCGTTTCGGCAAGTCGCGCACCAAGCGCAGGTAGTGACGCATGCCCGGCGGATTGCGGCTCGCGCCGTATCCGTTGCGGAAGTTGACCGTCCAATGATGCGCGCTCGAAAACCAGTTCGGCGTCGCAGACCAGAAGGGTGCGGGCGGAGTGCGCGGGTACGAACGCGCGTCGATCTTCACGTCCGTGCAGGCGTCGCAGAGCAAGGTTTCGAGTTCCGCGCGCGTTGGCAATCTCCAGCGTCCGCCGAGCTCTTCGCTCGCCATCGCCGTTGCGCGTTCCGCTTCGCCGAACGTCAACAGACGCGCCTCGCCACTGCAGGTGACGCCGTTCCAGTTCTGTCCGGTGGTGCAACGCAGCCACTCGATTCCGTTCGTGGCGTCGCGCACGGTGAATTGCGCGAGTTGCAGGGGCGAGGGTTGCGACGCGGCCGCATGCGCGGCCGCAGCGAAGATGGCCGAACAACACAGCAACGCCGTTGCGAGGGATCTGGAAAGCTGGAGCAAGGGCTCGGCCGCTCAGCGGTCGAAATAAGTTGGGTTGGAGTATAACGGGATGGCCTATCCTGTCGACTATAAGCTCTGGACGATATTGAGACTCCCTAGGAAATGACCACTTTGGTCGGACTGTTGGCCGCGCTCGCCCTGGTCGTTTGGGCCATGGCGAGCGGCGGCTCTTTGGGCGCCTTCGTCGACTTGCCTTCGCTCTTGATGGTGGTCGGCGGCACGGCGGCGGTCGTCTATGCGCGTCATCCCTGGCCCGAATTCGCAGCGCACTTGCGCGCTGCCGCCGCGGCCTTTCGTCCGTCGTCCCGCCGACTCGAAGACCTCGCGCAGTTGTTGCCGGAGATCGGCTCGCTGACGCGCCGCGAAGGCTTGCTTGCGCTCGAGAGTCAGGCCGCCGAAACGTCGGAAGCCTTCCTGCGCCAAGGTCTCACTCTGCTTGCCGACGGTACCGACGAGACGCGCTTGACCGCCCACATGCAGCTCGAGATGGAAACGATCCACAAGCGCAATGCGGCAGTCATTTCGGTTTGGCAGGCATGGGTCGACACCGCGCCTGCGATGGGATTGGTCGGTACTTTGATCGGTCTCGTGCAGATGCTTGGCAGCATGTCCGATCCCAAAGCGATCGGTCCGGCGATGGCACTGGCGTTGCTCACGACGCTTTACGGCGCAGTGCTCGCGAATGTCGTCGCGGGTCCGATCGTCAGCAAATTGCGTATCGCGCATGACGAAGAGATGGCGTATCTCGAAGCCGTGCTGTCCGGTCTGCAAATGATTTCGCGCGGCGACAATCCGCGTCTCATCGGTGAAGCGATGCTTGCGCGACTGGCGACGCCGCCCGCTGCGGCGATTACCAAAAACGTCGAGTCCTCGGGCGAGAGCGTGTGAGCGTCGTGCGCAGCGGCAGCCGCTTTCCGAGCCTGCGCGCGAGGTCTTCTGCCGGCTCGCCGCTCTGGATGACCAGTCTTGCCGACATGATGACCTTGTTGTTGTGTCTGTTCGTGTTCATGTTCACGTTCGCGGACATGAGCGCACCGAAGTTCGACGAGTTCTCCGGGCGCATGAAAGACGCCTTCGGCGCCGGCACGCCGCTGCCGAATGAATCGAGCCGCGCACTTGACGACCTGAGTTTTTCGCCCTCACCTTCGACGGTTTGGTCGGAAGGCGACGGGCGTCTGGCGACCGCGAATTCCTACGATGTCGCGCGCCGCGAGTTCGCTCGCCTGCGCGCGGCGCTCGCGCCCGAACTGCAAGCCGGCGGCGTGTCGATGCTGTTGTCTGGCGGACGGATCCGCGTGCGGTTCGATGTCGACGAGAGCGCGCCGTTCGCCACGCGCATGCTTGCGGCACAACGCACCGCTGCAGTGCTGCGCAAAGTATCGGAGTTGCAGCCCGCGCTCGAAGTGCCCGTTCACATCGTCGGTGCATCCGAAGCTTTGCTTGCGCTCGCGGAGGCTGCAGCGGGCAGCGATGTGACGACGCTCGATCCCGATGTCGTGCGCGCGCGTGCCGACGGCATCGCGGTACTCGAGCGTGCGTTTGCACCGGAGATCGCGCGTGGATTGTTGGTGTTGCACCGCAGCGTCGATTCTTTGGTCGTACGCTTGGGCGAGGGTGGCGCGTTCGCGCCCGGGGAGGCGTCACTCACGCCGCTCGCCATGAACGTGATCGACAAAGTCGGCACGCTCGCGAGTCTGCGCGGCGCTCGCATCGTGATCGGTGGACATACGGATGATCGCCCCATCCGCACGCCGCGTTATCGTGACAACTGGGATTTGTCTGCGGCGCGTGCGATCGCGGTCGTACGCGAACTCGTTGCGCGGCGCGGCATCGATCCGCGTCGCATCGAGGCGCAAGGATTTGCCGACACGCGACCCGTTGCGCCGAACGACAGCGACGGCAATCGCGCGCTCAATCGGCGCATCGAAATCGAGGTTCGCTGGGCGGAAAATTAATTGAGCGGCGTGCGCAGCTTGATCGACCAGAGCACGATTTCGCGACGCTCTGCCGAATTGGGCACGATCGCGAACGTCGGCGCCACGGTACTCCCGGCGGCGCGCGGCGTGATCAGTCCGTTGACGTCGACTTGATGTTCCTCGACCTTCAGGTTCGGGTCGCCGTTGACGATGCGACTCGTCACGCCACCGTTGACCTGGGCCATGACGAGCAGCGTTTGCGAATCGAGTTTTGCCAGCCCTTCGGGTCCATCCAGACTCCAGCCCAAGGTACGCAACTCGATTACTTTGAAACTCGTGGCGAGCGTCACGTTGCTCGAGGCGATGTCGTTGGCCGTTCCGTATTCGAGTGCGAGGCTCGAGTTCGGGCCGCTGGTGAGTACTTTGCTCGAGATCTCGGTCGCGCTCGTGAGGTCGAACACCCGAACTTCCCATAACCACGGTGCCGTCGCGTTGCCGTCGCGAAACCGGACCAGCGCGAGCACGCGGTTCTCCGCGAGCGTTTCCAAATCCAGCACCTGAAACGAAAACTCGTTGTCGAGTATCGGCAGTCCGTATTGTCTGATCGCAAGCGTGCGCGGGTTGTAGCTCACGAGCCGCACGAGGCGCGCCGTTTTTGCCGTGCGTCCGAGTATGTCGAGGGGCGCAGCGACCGAGAACAACACGTCGCCCGAGGTCGGTCGCATCGCGACACCGCCGCAACCGAGCCCGGCTTGGCGCGCTTCCAATATTTTGGGCAAGGTCCGCGAGACGTTGGGGAGCGCGCCGGCGTCACCTGCGGGACCCAGGCGTTCGGCACTGCGACCCTGCGCATCGAGGCGCAGCAGGAACGGACCGCGTCGATCGCAGACCCAGGTCGTGCCATCGGTCGCGATCGTGACGCCTGCCGGGTCGAGTCCTTGTTGATCGAATTCGGGATCGCGCGGTTTCAGCGCCTCGTCGAGGTTGCGCGCGCCGTCGCTTCCCGATGCGCCGAGCGGCGTCGGGCGACTCGAGTACGCCACATCGGCGCTGGTTTTGATCGATGTGATCGACTTGAGATCGGCCGCGGCCGCGGTCAACTGAAACGTGCCGATCGACGGCGCGGCGTTCGGGTCTGCCGATACGATGACGTTCGCTACGCGCTTCGTCACGCCGTCGAAGTAACTCGGCGCGGCCACCGTGATGCCGCGCGATGACACGGCGCGCACTTCGTACGTCGCAGGGCCCGTGTTCGGCACGACGGCAAGTCCGCCACCGAGCGCGGGACGCAGACCGCGAACGAACGTCGTGCGCAAAGAATCGCTGGTGCCGGTGTAGGCGGCGAGCGAGGAGTCGGCGACTCGCAAAACATATTTGCGCACTTCGGTCGCACCGATCGGCGATTCGACATAAACGCCACGTTCGACGGCTTCGGCTTGTTCGAGCAAGGCGCGCACGACGTCGCGGCTCGGAATCAAAAGTCCGGCGCGGTACGATGCGCCGAGGCTGGTGTTGCCGCGCAGATTCGCAACCAAGGCGGCAAGATCGGCGTCGAAAGTGGCCGCGGCAAAATCCAGCGTCTTGCCGTTGAGTGCGGTGGCGAGCTCGCTGCTCAGGGTGATGCCGTTCGACGGGTCCGCATCGGCATCGAGTGCAACAAGGAACATCCCCTTGCGCAGGGTTGTCTCCGACAGCACGCCGAGTTCGAAACCGCCGGTGAATTCGCGCAACGCGACGCTGCCCGCGTTCGCGGCGTCGCCCAAATTGATGCTGCCGATCGAGAACGCCGTCGAGCCGCACGCGGTGTTGCAACGATAGGTCCAGGTGCCGTTGGCGTCGGTGGTGCCGCCGAGATCACTCGTCGAATAACTGAGACCCGATATTTTGAACGCGAGCAACGTGCCATAGCGCGTGGTGGCGACGGCCCCGCCACCGCCTGATGAACCGGACGGGCTCGAGCTGCCGCTGCCGGCACCATTACCGCCGCTGCTACCGCCGCCGCAAGCGGCCAGGAGCAAGGTCGTCGCAAGGACGCAATACTGGACGAGCCTCGACACGAGATCAGCGTTTGGGGGTTTCGGCAGCCGCGCAGGTGAGATAGCGGATGAACGTATTGCGTGCTTGGACGTCGACCCAGGAGCCATGTCGCAGATCTTCGTCCAGCACCAGCACGGCAGTCGCTGCGCTCCAGCGACGGCGATCGGTTCGGTTGATGGTGCCCCAGAAGGTTTCGTTGCCATTCATGTTGCCCATGTAAACCAGATTGCCGCGCAATCTCAGTCGTCGCGGCGAGTCGGAAGTTGAGGTGCCCAGATCCTCATGATTGATCGTGAGCAGACGCTCGGAGGTGCAGACGAGTTCCGGCACCACGCGCGACTTCGGATCGGGGGGCGGAATGGGGCGGCCGGGATTGGCCGGCGCTGCGGGCTTGGCCGGGGCTTCCTCGTTGGCCATGGCCGAGCCGGAAATCGCCATTCCGACGCTCAAAGCGACCACCGTCACGACGCCTCTGAAGGCTAACCTGATCGAATTCATCTCAACCTCCGAACGACTTCAGCCTTCACTATACTGCCACTCAAGAATCACGCGCATCAGCCGACGGGTACGACGATGCTGAGTCCGGTCGGAATTCCCCCCAACATGCCCGTTCCGCCGGACAACGAACTCGTTGCGGCGACGGATCGCGCCATCACCGTGCCCGCGGGAACGGCAGGCGCGAGTCAGTGGCAGGTCGGCTCGATGTTGTCGGCCACGGTGCGCTATCAGAACGACGAACTTCTGTTTCGCGTCGGCGATCATTTTTTCTCCTCGCGACCGATCCCCGGACTGCTCGAGAACTCAAGGCTGAGTCTGCAGGTGGCGCGTGACCAGAGTGGCGCGCTGATGCTCGTGCCGATGTTGCCGCTGGCCGGCCGTGCCTTGCCGCGCATCGGCGGGACGCCGTCGGCGAAATCGAGCGCGCAAGTGATGTTCGAGGCGAGTCTCGGCCTGCGTGCATCAACCGCGCCAACCCCCGCCGCGATGCATCCTGCCGCGGTGCAAAATCTCGCGCAGAGTCTCGTCCTGCCCAAAGCTTTGGCAGATTTCGTGATTCGTGATCGTGCGGCGAGCCTCGCGGCATTCAATGCCGAAGCAGGTGAGGAGGGGGCGACGCTTTCGCGCGGTCTCAACGGCTGGATACAAACCATCGCCAGCGCCTTCATGCAGTCGGGTCTGTTTCTCGAATCGCGTTTGCGTGAGCGCAAGCCGGTGGCGAACCTCGATCTCAAAAAACAATTGCTCGATCGCATCGATCTCGGTGCGGCTGCGCCGGGATCCGAAGAAGCGTGGGCAGCGCTCGATGATCTCGTGGCGCTGCAAAGTGCGGCGAGCGCGGCACAACAAGCCGGTGGGGCGTGCTTTTCGTTCATGTTGCCCTCGCCCGAAGGCGCAGGGGCTTGGTGGATCACGCTGCAGCAGGACCCGCGGCGGGTGCGCGAGGACGAGTCCAACAAAAATTCGGAGGACGAGCGTCAACCGCCTTGGCGCGTCCGCATCACCGGTGTTTCTTTGCCCATGGGCGACATCGACATACGCATCGAGCAAGTCGGTCGTACGGCGATCGGCGTGACGATGCTGACCGACGATCCGGAGCGTGCGAGCCGCTGGGAGGCGGCGCGCGGCGAACTCGAGCGACGCTTGGGTGATGCGGGGTTGGAACTTGCGCGCTGGAACATCATCGATGCGCGCGTCGAGAAGCCGGCGCCGCGCCTCGAGCCCGGACAGTTGCGGACGATACGCATATGACGACGCATCAACCCGAAGCGGCGATCGCCCTCGAATACGGCGACAACCCCGTTCCGGTGGTGGTGGCGACCGGACGTGCGGCGGTGGCCGAAGCGATCGTCGCCGAAGCCGAACGTCAGGGCGTGCCGGTGATGCGGGATCCGCAGCTTGCGGCGCGCCTTGCGAATCTGCCGCTCGGCGCCGCGATTCCACGCGACGTCTACACGGCCGTCGCGGTCGTGTTGTCGTGGGTCTATTGGATGGAAGGGCGCGAGCCCTGATCAGGCTTGGGCGCTGCGAACGGCGCCCAGGTAATCTCGTTTGCGTCCGCCGCGATCGTAGACGCTGATGTCGTCGCCCGGATCGCGCAGCAATGCCGTGATGCGTCGTTGCGCACTCACGATGCGACCGAACAATTGATGATTGCGCGACTGCAAATTTTTGCAGCGCTCGACCGAATCACGCACTTCGCGCGCACGGAACGGGACGACCTTCGCGCATTCGGCAAAATCGACGTTGCGCGCCAGAAGCTCGAGTCGTTCGAGTTCCGAGTCTTTCTCGTTGTGCAGAAGTTCGAGTTCGTCGACGCCCCGGCCGATCAAACCGTTTCGAGCACAGAGCACCGAGTGCTCGCGCTCGAGGATATGGCAGATTTTTTTGCAAAGCGCCTCGAGTTGCTCGAGGCCGTCGGCGTTTTCGTTGCTGGTCATTCCCTGCCCAAGTCGCCCAATTGCTGCTCGAGCTCCATCACCTTGCGGGCGAGGCGCTCTTCATCAATCGGGAACCGACCCTCCATGATTTCACGACGCAAACGTTCGACCTTTTTGGCGTCGAACGATTCTTTCCCGTCGGTCGCGAGCCGGGCCGCCTGCATCATTTGCTGGGCGGTGGCCGATACCTTCACGGGCAGTGACACCACCTCGTTGGCCACGGCCGAACGCGTCGACGCCTGCTGATCGGCATCCACGGCACGACGCGCGCCGAGCGCGCGCGCCTTGTCGGCTTCCTCCGCCGTTTTCGTGACCTTGGTCTCGATGACGGGGGTAAGGGGAGTTGATTGCACTTTGTCGATGGTCATGTCGGTTCACCCACTATTACGTCGGGTCAGTCGACCGATGCGGCCGAAACTTTAGCGCCGACGGGCGCGGAAGTCGCAAGGGTCCCATAACCCCCCAGTCGACCGCTACCGAGCTGAACTGAACCATCGATTTGAACCAGACCGCGCAGTTTTCGACCGCTCTGCGGATTTTCCAACTCAATCCAATCCCCAGCCTTGCCATCTTGCTGGGCGATGAGCTGGGAACCGACCCGACCACCCTCGAATACCGAGTAGGCCGAGACCATTTTCTTGCGCTTGACCAGGACGGCCGCGTTGGCGTCCGCCCGGCCCAGGGTTTGGCCGGCACGGATCGGTCGCGTCAGGCTGAGCCCGAGCAGACTTTCCGGGTCGGTCAAGTTCGATTGGGATGGGCGCTCCGACTCGTCGACGGCGACCACTTTCAGGTCATCGCCGGTGAGCATATGACCGAACGGCAAATCACGCGTGGCGACCACGGCTTTGCCGGCAACCGGTTGCCGGGTTGCCGCTTGCGTATTGCCGTCCACGGCGATCGAAACGTAGCGCTTTTGAATGTCGCCGCTCGCGCAAGTCACTTGCACGGTGTTGCGCGACCCGAAAGGGAACGACCACTTCCACCCGGCAGTGCACTCACCGAGTGGAAGGCGAGGGTCGACGAACTGCGAACGAACGGTACCTTGCGGTACGCCCAGTTCGCGCGCCGCGAACTCCTCGGCCGCCTGCGCGAGCGTCGCGCCACTTGCGGCTGCCGTCCCCGCGATGGCGAGGATGAAACACGCCGCCTCGGCGATGTGTCTGGTGCTCATCCTGCGCCTGCGATGACTCAATTACATGCCCTTGAGCAGGTTCAGCACGTACTGCTGCGACTGGTTCGCTTGCGCGAGCATCGCCGTGCCGGCCTGGGCCAAAACCTGGGCTTTGGCAAGCGCCGCGGATTCGGCCGCGTAGTCGGTATCGAGGATGCGCGACTTCGCTTCTTCCGTGTTCTGCACGACGTTCATCAAATTGTTGATCGTGTACTCGATGCGGCTCATGGTCGCACCCATGCGCGCACGGCGATCGTTGACCACATCCGCCGCCTTGTCGATGAAATCGAGGGCCGTGATGGCTTTGTCGGTTTCGGCGATGGTGATGTTGTTGCTGGTCTGCCGCAATGAACCAATCGAATTCGCATATTTGCTGAAGTTGATGGTCATCTTTTGTGCTGCAGCGCCGCTCGCATCGGTAACTCCGGTCGATGCTTCAAAGAGAGGAAATCCATCAGGATGCCCAGCTTCCGAGAGAACAAAACCGTAGTCGCTATCCTTTTGAAGTTTCTGCACCAGATCGTCGACAGAAGTCGGGTTCTCAGCGGACAACACTCGGTTGCCAATGCGCAATTCGAAGTGGGTATCCGGTCCAGGCGGAACGAACCAATTCGTCTTCGAATTCGTGAAGGTGAACTTCTGCGGAATGCAGTCGCGACCGTAAATGGATACCGTATCGGCCGCGATGGTCGATCCTCGAACCGAGCGATCGCTATCGCGGGTGATGGTAAAAGTCTTGTTGCTGTTTAAGCCACCACTGGTATTCGTAAACGCGTTCGCCGATGTTGCAGCAGGATTGCTGAATTCGAGCGACGCATCAGCCGGCGCCGCCGGGGCGCCTTGGATCTTCCATACGACTTGCAGGCGACCATCCACGGCTTGTAGATCGCAGACGGTGGGATCGTAGCTGGAATGTGCCTTGAGTTGCGCCACGAGATCAGAGAGCGAGGCGACCGGTCCGGCGGTGAGATTGACGACCTTCGAGTCATCAGCGGCACCACTCGGCAACCGTGAGCCGTCCCACAAGCTGAGTTTGAAGGTCGGCAGGGGAGTGCAGCGGAAATCAACGTCTGCAATCGTCGGGTCGCCTTGCAGCACGACGTTCTGAGAGTTCAAGCCGCCCGAAGTGCTGGCGCCGATGCCCCCCGAGGTGGTTCCGGTTGTAAATTGGCTGAGATTGAATGCGGCGACGCCGCCACCCGACGTGTTGGTGAAGAGTTTGGTGGTTGCAAGATTCAAATCTTCAACCGTGCACGACTTCAACGGCACTTCGATGTAATCGGCTGCGTTGAGACCGACCTGCACCGCCATCGGACGTGCATTTTCGCCGATCAGTTCGACCTGGCCATCCCAGAATGCCTGAGTCGATACGCGACGAATTTCTTTCATCAATTCGCTGAATTCAGCGTTGACGTAGCTGCGATCTTGCGTGGTGTAGGTGCCGTTCGAGGACTGCACCGCCAGTTCGCGCATACGCAGCAGGATGTTCTGCAGCTCTTCCATCGAGCCTTCGGCCGTCTGCGCCATCGAGATGCCGTCGTTGGCATTCTTGATGGCCATGTTGAGGCCCTTGATCTGGTTGCTCATGCGCTGAGCCACCGCGATGCCCGAAGCGTCGTCGATCGCGCTATTGATGCGCTTGCCCGAGGACAAACGCTCCATGGCCGTTTCCATGTTGCCACGGTTCATGGCCAGGGCGCGCTCGGACTGAATCGAAGCGATGTTCGTATTAATTACAAGAGCCATATTCGGTCTCCGTCGAAAATTCGTCGATCAAATGATCGTCGGCTGGTAACTAGCAATCCCCGTGCCAACCGGGCGTACGGGGGGTGGTTTAGTTGCAATGGGTTGGGATAAAGCAAAGATCAGGCCAGCTCGGCGGCCGTCGGATCGCCGACAGCAAACGCCGCGTCGAGCAGCCAGGGTGGCGAACCTCGGACGACGAGGCCGCGGTGCACGCGACACCCGCTATATATAAGGAAAGGATTTCGACGTTCGCATCGCGGCCCGAACCTTGCTGCAGTCCGGCTTGCCGTGCCGGCAGGAAACGACCGGCAACGATTTGCCGGCAACGGGTACGGAACGCCGAGTTAGGTTGGGTTTGTCGAGAACCCGTTGGTGGCACGTTAGTTGCTTGAGTGTTTCCGCGAAGAACTATCGACAGTTCTTGCGGAGACGAAAATGGTGTCACAACTCGACAAAGCACTCGGTGTCCTCCCGACCGCAGCAGCCGTGCAGGCTCGCCGGCTCGAGATGATCGCCGGCAACATCGCGAACGCGACGACGCCGAACTACAAGGCGCGCGATGTCGACTTTCGGGCGGCACTCAAACAAGCGGGCGATACGCCGCGCTTGGCCGTCACGCATCCCACACACATCGAATCACCGGACCAGCTCACCAAAGATGCGCTGATGTTCCGTGTTCCGCTCGCGCCGTCGCGCGACGGCAATACCGTGGAGACCCACATTGAAGAAGCTGCCTATGGCGATGCTGCTGGCCGTTATCTCGCCGCTCTGCGGTTCGCGGAGGGCACGCTCTCCGGAATGCGCAAGGCGTACCGGGGCGATTAAGCGGCGTATTGAAGGAGATCGATCATGTCCCTCGCGAATATCCTCAAGCTTTCCGGTGGTGCACTGAACGCACAGACCGTGCGTCTGAACACCATCGCTTCGAATCTCGCGAACGTCGAAACCGTCGCGAGCACTGCAAAAGATGCGTTTCGTGCCAAACGACCCGTGTTCGCCACCGTGTTGCAGAATGCGACGCAGGATTTGCAGAGCGGCTTCGGCGTGAAGGTCGAGGGCATTTCCGAGACGAGTCGCGCGAACCCCCAGGTCTATGACCCGGAAAATCCGCTCGCCGACAAAGATGGCTACGTCTATCGATCGAACGTGAATCCGCTCGAAGAAATGACGGACATGCTCGACGCCTCGCGCGCCTACGAAACGGCGCTGACGACGGCAAGCACGGCGCGCGAACTCATGATGCGCACCATCGACATGAATACCAAGTAAGGCACTGAACCATGGCAAGTACCACTGTTCCTTCAAGCACCAGTCCGTCGCTGCCTTCCGGCATCGCGACGCTCGCATCGGAGAAGCAAAAGCAGGCCGACAACAAGAGCACGCTCGGTCAGGCTGACTTTTTGAAGCTCATGACGGCGCAGTTGCAGAACCAGGATCCGAACGCGCCGATGGACAACGGCCAGTTTCTCGGCCAGATGGCGCAGTTTTCTACCGTGTCGTCGATGGGCGAGATGGCGAACCAGTTCAAGGCACTCGCCGACCAGATGGCATCAAACCGTCTGTTGTCGAGCGGCTCGATGATCGGCCGCTCGGTCCTTGCGCCGGGAAACTTTGGCAGCTTGTCGGCCAACGGCTCACTGGACGGCGTCGTGCGTCTCGAAACGCCCGCCGACGGTGCCTCGCTGTACGTCAAAGATTCTGCCGGTCAGGTCATGGATACCTTCGAACTCGGGCCGTCGGGCTCGGGCGACTATCCGTTCTCCTGGGATGGCGTTTTGCCGGACGGTTCCAAGGCACCGCCGGGGAGATACCAGGTTCAAGTGTCGGTCATGCGCGGCGGCAAGGCCGACTCGGCACAGGCCTTGCTTTACACGCCCATCACCAGCGTCGGAATGACGGCTGGTGAGTTGATGTTGAACTTGCAGAACGGCAGCAAACTTGCCTTGACGCAAGTCACCTCGATCCGCTGATCACGAATTAAACGAAACACGAAGACGTCGGAGCACCACCATGTCGTTTTATACCTCACTGACCGGCCTCAATGCGGCGACTGCCGAACTCGGTATCGTCAGCAACAACATCGCGAACGTCGGCACGATCGGCTTCAAGAAGTCCCGCGCGGAATTCGGCGATATTTTCGCGACTTCGCCGTTGCAGAACGCCTCGAGCTCGATCGGTCAGGGTGTGCTCTTGAAGGGCGTGGCCCAGGAATTCTCGCAAGGCAACGTCGCCTTCTCGCAGAACTCGCTCGACATGGCGATTCAGGGCCAAGGCTTCTTCGTATTGAAGCCGAACCTGACTTCGAACCAGACGGTGTATACGCGTAACGGCTCGTTCCGCGTCAACAACGACCGATACGTCGTCGACTCCTCGGGCCAGTTCGTCCAAGTCTTCCCGGTCAACGACGACGGATCCGTGGTCGCAACCGGTCTCGGTTCCGCAAAGTCGTTGCAGCTGCCGACGACTTCGGGCTTGCCGAAGGCTTCGTCAAAGATCGACCTGGGCGTGAACTTGCCCGCTGACGCGGAAATCATTCCGCAGCAGGCGCAGTACACCTCGGGTGCCGCGGTCTACCGCTTCGATCGAAACGATCCCAAGACCTTCAACCGATCGACCTCGATCACGGTGTTCGACTCCTTGGGTAACCCGTCGATCGCGACGATTTACTACGTGAAGAATTCGAACGCGACCATCGAAGACCCGACCAACAAATGGCAAACGTACATCTACGTCGGTGACCGTGAAATTAAGCCTGCCTTGTTGTCGGCCAAGACCGACAAGGGCGAGCAGGTCTACATCGACAAGTTCGGTCAGCAGACGACCGATCCGACGCAATTCGATCCGACGTTCAACGCACAGGCTCCGCATCCGCTCTATTACCTGAACGATCAGAAGGCGAAAGTATCTTCCAGCCCTGCCTCGGTCACGGGTGGCATCATCAACGGCGCGTTGGGCTTCGACTTCGGCAGTACCGACGATCAAAAGATCCGCGTCGGCGAAACCGCCATCACGACGACCGCGAGCGGTGCTTTTACCACCGTGCAAACGGCCTCGACTGCAAAAACGCCGGCTGAGGAATTCACGATCAAGGTGAAGCCGAACGGCGGCACCGAAGTAACCGTATTTACACAATCGGGGACGGGAAAGACGATCACGGCACAAGACATCGACGAGGGGATCCGCGCGTATTTTGGTACGACCGGCACGCCGGCCGTTCAGGTCACGGAAAAAGCCGGTATCGGGTTCACAGGTTCCGCCTTGGAAGGCACCTTGACGTTCTACTCGGTCGATCCGACGAAGACGTTCACCCTTGAAGTGACAAACACCGCCACGGGTAGCACCGGCGGTTTTGCCGCC
>Ga0214921_10003255_pt1 | contig 25121 bp, 29 predicted proteins | sample LL1505_MetaG_FD_177992 | JGI IMG/M metagenome (GOLD analysis project Ga0214921, IMG submission 177992) | Freshwater microbial communities from Lake Lanier, Atlanta, Georgia, United States - LL-1505 | ecosystem: Environmental > Aquatic > Freshwater > Lake | place: USA: Georgia | collected...
TGAATCCATACTTCTCTCCTAACATCTCTACTACTCCTCCATAAATCATTCTTAACGTCTTTGCGCTCAACATCTTCTTTACAATGTACCTTCTACCTACTATTATTATACTTCTTCAATTTTTTTTGAAGCCTCACCTCGCTTCATTCGGTAGCTTCGCTCTTGCTAATTTTTCCCTTAAGCCTCTCCTATCTTCATTATGTACCTTCGCTCTTGCTGTAAGAAAGTTATATCACATATCTTTATTGAGAAAATATAGAAGATAATAAAAGTGAAAAATTAGCAAAATTAAATAACTTATATTGCTGACTCAGCTTGATATTAACAAAACAACTTAAATACTATATTAGTAAACTATTATACTTTATAAGAATGTCAGAAGATTTATTAAGAAGTGTTGCAGCAGCAGGTTCTAGTGCAGTAATAACAGTAACAGGTATTCATCCAATTGATGTTGTAAAAACACGATTACAAATATCAGGGAATGGAACCAGAAATTATAAGGCACTTGGAATTAGTGGAACAGTAAAAACCATATTTAAAGAAGAAGGCGTTCATGCTTTTTGGAAGGGTATTGGAGCTGCATGGTTGAGAGAAGCTTCCTACACTTCTCTCAGGCTTGGACTTTATGGACCTATCAAAAAGGCAATGGGTGTAAAAAATGATTCCAATTTTCTCATGAAATTCAGTGCTGGTTCGGCAGCAGGTGCAATTGGTTCTCTCTGTGGTAATCCCTTTGATGTGGTTAAAACGAGAATGATGGCTTATGAAGGTAAAATATCACCTACATTTTTTTCTACATTTGTAGATATTTATAAATTAGAAAAATATACAGGTTTTTATAAGGGATTACAGGCAAATGTTATGAGAGCATGTGTTCTTAATGGAACTAAAATGGCGTGTTATGACCAAATAAAATATTTTATTGTTCAATCAGGGATTGTGTCTCCAGGAATATCAACTCAATTTTGTGCGGCATTTGGTGCCGGATTTTTTATGGCTACAACAGTAGCACCCTTTGATATGATTCGTACAAAATTAATGAGTCAACCATTGCATCACAAAATATATAATGGTTTTACAGATTGTTTTATTAAGTTGGTTAAGGAAAGAGGTTTTAGTGGATTATATGCAGGATTTGTACCAATATGGGCTAGATTTGCACCCACTACTTGTCTTCAACTCGTTATCTTTGAACAAGTCAAACCATTTTTTGGAGTAGAAGGTTCAGGAGAATAAATTTGAAAATGATTACAAATATATTATTAAATTTATATTATTAAATTTATATTATTAAATTTATATTATCTTTATTTAATAATATAATTTCTTGAATGGAACCAAATATTATAATGAAACCAGGTTGTGGTAGAATTAGTAGTTGGGAAATGAAACAAAGAAAATTTAGTAAAGTTGAAGATGAGGATATTGATAAATTAGACGATTCCTTTATTGGAAAGGAAGTAATTATTCTTTATAAATATCCACAATTATTATGTGGGAATTACCATCAGGACATTTTGTATCAAGGAATTTTTTCAGAAGGATTAAATAAAATTCAGACTTATGAAACACATATATGGATTAAAGATTATAAAAAATCAAAACCTGGACTTTTATCAAAAAAAAGATTATTATGTAAAAATTCTAATTTATCAATGTATATTGTAAAAACCTAAATATATTTACAAATACCAAAAGGAAAATGAAATAAAAAAATATTTAAACATAAAATAATAAATTAGATATTACATATATTATAATAAAATGAATCTATTAATATCATTTGGGGTCATTGTTAGTACATTTTCAATTTCTACAATAACTTCTTTTGTTATTTGCTATGTAAATAATTATCCATTCATAAATCCTACTTTTACTAATGAAGAAAGAATAACTAGAATCAATGAATATATAAGGAATGTTCCTTTATTGATATTTCAAGCCACAAGTCTTATGTATATTGTTTCTGATAATATAATTCCATATGGTAAACATACATGGTTTGAATCATTATATTCAATGTCTTTATATTGCATCCTTATTGAGGCAAACTATTACATATACCATAGGATTATTCACAAATATTATTATTCAAATGTTCATAAAAAACATCATACAAATATTATTGTATATCCATTTGATACCTTTTTTTTAACAGATTTGGATGACTTAGCATCCATTATTTCAATTGGTATGCCGATTATTTTTATAAATATATCTGTTTATGAACAAATAATAATTCTTTATATATACATTACAACATCGTATTTATCACATTCAGAATTATATTGGTCTCATCATAGTATTCATCATAAACTTTTGAATTATAATTATTGTATACTATTTCCAATTTTTGATATAATTTTTGGTACATATAAGTCTTATACATAACTAAAACCATACCCTTCTTTTATTTTCATTTTGTCTATTTACTATATTTGTCTTATTTGCTATAATTATTTTTAATTTATCTTTAGCCTTTTGTTTCAAATATTCTACTGCATTTTCATTATGATTTATTTTTTCATTCACTTTCTCTCCCCTTTCAATTCTCTCAATGATATTGTTTCGTTTCAAATTGCATACCTTACAACTACAACCCTCATCTAAATAATGTTTACTTTGAATATCATATATATATTGATTATCAATTGATATATTTTCATAAAAGTTATATTCATCGCTTGTAAATGGAATAATAGACAATGTTTTTTTCTTACGCCAACTATTCAAATACTCTTCTCTCTCTTCGTTTGAATAATAATACTTCAAACTAGGACAGTTCTCTATTATATTCAAAAGATTCTCTGGTATTTTATATGCCTCTTTGAACTTTATAAACATTTCCCTTATTGGTTTATTATTTGTTTCATAATCAGTTATTATTGTAATTTTCGTTTCTAAAATCTCTGTTAATATTTGACCCCAATTTTCTGAATCCTTTAAACGAAGTTTTATATATTTTACACCATTTATGTTCTGCAAAATATATTTTTGTTGAAAATTAAATTTTTTTGGCATAGGTATTTGATAAGCATCTTTATAATGATCTTCTTTTGATAAATGTGGGAATAAGTTATTAAACCGTCTAATAATTTTATTTACATTATAATTATTGATTGCTTGTGGTGAATTATTAAAATGGTATATTGATAATTTTTCAAAATATTGTGAAATTTTTTGTTCTATTGGTGACCTATAAATATCAAAAACATATACATTCTTTCCTAAATTTTTATTATGTTCAATAATATCTATTACTTTTACATTATCTATATTACAAAGAACCTTCAACATTAATTCATTATGTATATGCAAAACTGTAAACTTATTAAATGCTGATATACGAATAGAAGTTATTAATGTTGTTGAACCTACTTTTGGAGGGCAATAAACAAAAATTAGATTTTTATTTTTATCTATTGATAAATCATCGTATATATTTAATTTTTTATTTGTCTCTTGTAATAACTCTAATGATGGCATTAACAATATATATACAACTACATATATTGTTTTACAACCTTTTATAAATATTATTCTGAATATGGTATTTATACTAGAATTGCCGAAGATTTTGGATTGGTTTTATATTATTGATTACATAATCGTATTTATAAAAATATATATGATACTTATTTTACACGTTTACGAAGTGTGCGCTTATTCTTTCGTCTCTTGCTTGTTTTTTTCATACTTTTTTTCATACTTTTTGTTTTTTTCTTTCCTCCGTTTTGATAATTATATCCGTAATCTTTCATGCATCTTCGCATACACGCTGTATACCCTGCTCCCTCCTTAAAAACACACCCTGACTCACACGCAAGCATTGCCCCATTATATGTCATATATATAATATATTGATAAAATAAAAATAAATTATTTCTTGATATTATATTTCTTAATATAACTCAAAAAATAAAAAATAAAAATATATAAATACTATACTTATCTACTTAACTAATTAGTTACTTAACTACTTATCTACTTATCTACTTATCTACTTATTTGGATGAAATATTTGAAGGGAATAAGGTGCCAAAGTAAGACAACTTTTCTTCTAATTCATTCATTCTTTCCTCCAATTCGTCTCCTTGTCTAGTCGTAGGATATCTCCATTTGCTTGTATTCACGAGCGGCTCAGTTAAATTATCATACCCACCATCATGAATAAAGATATCTCGCAATTCTCTCCAGGATTGTTTTTGTGTCTTTTGGTTAAACAAACTCGCAGCTAATTCCTGAAGAGCATAACTTACATCACACATGCGATTTTTTTGCTCTTTTAGTTCAGTTTTCATTTCATCCTGCTCTTCTTTCATCTTAGTCATTTTCTCATTCATCTGATGCATTTGCAGATGCAAATTAGAAATGTAAGCCTCATGATTCTCAAACATATCTATTAAGTATTTGACCTGTCCTCCTAACTCATGAATAGTCTCCTTCAAAGATTGTACATTATCCAAAGATTGCTCATTATTCAAAGATTGTATCATTTTCTACTGTTGAGATTTGTGCCTTTAATTTGTAAAAGAAAAACATTTCAATTTTTTTCCTGTTAAAAATAGATTATAATTTTATAAGTAATTTAATTCTTTACTTATAAAATTTTTATTTGCAACTTTATAAAACCGAATAACATATTAAGCAATAATTTTTAATAAATAATTTTTAAGCACTTTCCTTTTGCACTCTTGGTTTTCTTCCTGCCTTTGGCTTGGAAGTCTTATCTACCAAAGTCCACTCCTTTCCTCCAGGTCCGCCTTCATTCTTTGCAGGTCCTCTAGTTCTTCTTGCAGGACCAGCAGTAGTTGCAGTTCTTCTCAATTCCTGAGGAGGTCTCACTGAACGAGGTGCCTTCACTTGCACATCATTCTCACTGTTATCATCTCCTGAAGAAGTCTTATAGGTAGTTCGCGCCTGCTTAAACTCACGCCTTGTCTCACACATCAACTTACCTCCATTTATACCACTCACATCACATGCCTGAAACTCATGATTTCCATTTGATACAGGATTTAATCCAAACTGAACATACTCACCCTGAACCAAATACTTGTACTGCTCAGAGTCTACACTTACACCACTATGATGAACAAAAATATCAGACCCTGTACGAGGACCATCAGTAACAGTAATAAACCCAAAACCGGCTTGATTGTTAAACCACTTGACACGCCCAGTTAGACGCTCTGATGATGTAACGAGTGAAGATGTTGCGCTAGTACTTTCCATATTCGCTTTATAAACTATAATATGTATTGTCTTTATATTCTTTTTATAAACTATTTATTCATAAAGGCATAAAGGCATAAAATCAGTGATTATTTTTATTTAGTGAGTAGTAATGCAACTGAAATGATAGCTAAACTAAATCCTAATATTCTTTTTATTGAGAATTCTGTTTTATAAATAATTAATTCCGACAAAAATAAAACTATCATTGGCGCTATTGTTACGATTGCATAAATAAAAGTTGCTGATTCACTTTTAAATACAAAAATATAGATATAAATTAAAAGTATATATGACATGATGGATATAAATATCCATGCAACATTTTTACTTGGTAAATAATAATATTTAATTAATATCACAGGTAAAATAGTTAAAAATACTTCTAAAATTATAATAATATACTTTTTGAGATTCATATTATATATTTTTATTTTAATTTTATTTTTGAATTTATATAAATAAAAAAATTGAAATTTAATTGCTTATTTATTTTGATTCACACTATCCCAAAATACTAATCAAAAATGAACGCATTAGTTACTCAAGACTTTCTCATCAATCAACACGAAAATGTTTATCACTTTTTTGAGTCTTTATTATTCAATTCATTTATTATTCTTATTTTGATAGATTATATTGTTTATCGTTTTCAAACTATGGAAAAAATCAAAATGCTTGAAAAAATGCACTTGGATAATCAAACGCAAATTACAAAAGCTATTGCTAATATGAATGAAACCTGCACCCTCTTTGAACAACGAATTATGAATAGTGCAGACAATTCCGAAAAATTTGAAAAAACTACAGAGGAATATAAGGCCTATGTTACAAGGATTTTGACTGGTTTATGCACTGGCATTGATAATAAGCTACTTGATATCAATTTCCAAATTCAAGAAGAGATGAGTGCTCTTGAAAAGAAACTGAAGATTTTGATTAATTCCGAACTTGATAAAGTGGATGATTGTTATGATAAGTTGACTAGAAACTTGCTTTCATTACAATCAGACTTATCTGAATCTTGTGAGAATAATTCTGAATTCCAATCAATGATTCACAAGGATTTAGATATAATACAAAATTGTGTCATTTCTTTGGCGAAAGAATATAGAGGAAGAATTGATGAAACTGATAAAAAAATGAATGAATAGAGTGGAAGTCAACTTGATTCTAAAATTTGTGACTTATATTGCTGTGTTGGCGCGATTGGGATTGGGGAAGGTATACAGCGTACAATTAAAAAGATAATAGAAGTAAATTTTCCACATATTAAATTTAATGAAATTCCAAATGATGTTTGTGTAAGAAACTTTAAATTGATGAACCCTAATTACCCTAATCATTATTTATGAACCCTAATTACCCTAATCCTGTATAAACAATCCCTTCAAATAATCATAATCAGGTCGCTCATAAAAACCGAGGCTCCTACAATAAGTTAAATAACTCTTCAAAAATTCCGGTAAATTTTGTTCCAATAGTTGGATTTTTTTTTGAGCAATTTCTTGATGATTTTGGCAGGAAGCCCATGGCATTTCTCTCTTCAATAGTAAAAAAAGAATGATATAACCCACCGATTCCAAATCATCTCTCCTTGATGGTTCAATTCCTTGTTGCACATTAATGCTTATATAATTCGCTGTACCTAATGGCGACCTTTGATTGCGTTCCTTTATATGCGACCCTTCATCTGTTTTCCATTTTTTGCATAGTCCGAAATCAATTAAATATAACTCATCATCCTTCATTAAAAAATTGTCTGGTTTTATATCTCGGTGTATAAACCCTTTCGAATGGATAAACTCCAATCTTTCAACCATCTTTTTACTTAATAAAAGTATATTGAAGAGAGAAAAAGGATTTGAATCAGTATTTTCTTTTATGTTTTTCAAACTACTTCCTAGTAAAGTGAGTGCCATAAAATATCGGTCTTCATGAACACCAAACCATTTCACTTGTGGGAAACCAGAATGATTATTCAAATATTGATATATCTTGGTCTCATATTTCAACATTTTAAAATCAGATTCTAGTGGTTCGGATTTCATAGCTATTCTTTCTCTCGTTCTTATGTTTTCAGCTTCATAAATTTGACCAAAAGCCCCTTCACCAATCCCCTTTATTAATTTATATTTGTTTGCAATAATCATATATTTATAATTTATAATTTAAATACTTTTGAATATATTTAAACCATAATCAATAATATGTCTTTAGATCATGAGTTTTTTATGAAAAAAGCATGTAAAAAGGCCGAAAAAGGTGTTGAAAGAGGTGCAGGTCCATTTGGTTGCGTTATTGTAGAAAAGTCTACTGGTCAAGTGGTAGGAGAAGCTCATAATATGGTAACACTTATTAAAGACCCATCATTACACGCAGAGATTGTGGCAATCAGTTATGCATGTCATTCTTTGAACAAAATTGACCTATCTGATTGCATTTTGTATAGTAGTTGTGAACCCTGTCCAATGTGTTTAGCAGCAATTTATTGGGCACATATTGATACTGTTTATTATGGAAACTCTGCTGAAGATGCTGCTAAAATTGGATTTGATGATAAATTTATTTATGATGAGTTTGCGAAACCGAAAGAAGAGAGGAGAATCAAAATGCAGCAAATATGTAGAGAAGATGCATCAACAGCATTTAAACAATGGGATGAAAAAGAAGACAAAGTACCCTATTAATTTTATTAGTAAATCAATATAGAAATATTATGTGTTATTAAATAAATGGTAATTCAGTGTCCTCTAACTTATCCTTCTTCAAATGAAGAAACATATCAAAATCATTTTAATATGTTCCCTTATTCATTGAGTCCTTTTCAAAAATTCGCTATTCAAGGACTGGTTGAAGGTAATCATGTTCTTGTTACTGCTCACACCGGCTCAGGTAAATCTACTCCATTTGAATTTGCAGCCGAATATTTCTTTAAGCTGAAAAAGAAAATAATATATTGTAGTCCTATTAAAGCGCTCAGTAATCAGAAGTTCTATGATTTCACTCAGCGATATCCGCATATTAGTGTTGGAATTGTAACAGGTGATATTCGTGTCAATCAAGAAGCATCTCTTTTGATTGTGACAACAGAAATCCTTCATAATGTTCTCTTCTTGAAAAAACACAAGACATCTCAAGAGTTAGCAAATATAAATAATACATCTCTACTGTCTTTTGATATGGATTTTGAAAATGAACTTGGATGCGTAGTTTTTGACGAATTCCATTATATTAATGATCCTGAACGCGGTCAAGTTTGGGAGAATTCCATTTTGATGCTTCCACTTCATATTCAAATCCTCATGTTATCTGCTACCTTGGATGCGCCTCATAAGGTTGCATCGTGGATTGAAAATCGTGATAAGACTTGCATATATGGTAAGCAGGTTTATATATCTAGTACAACTCATCGTGAAGTACCATTACAACATTATTCATTCATTACAGTGAATCAAGGTATTTTTAAGGCGATAAAAAAGGATGAAGTGTTAAGTAAGGAAATTAAGGATGCAACCAATTGCATAACCTTGTTACAAAATGAGCGAGGTGAGTTCAATGAATTCAATTATTATAAGGTCAAAAAAATGTTGAAACTTTTTAGCGATAAACAAATATGGGTTAAAAGACAACATGTAATTAATAATGTATGCAGATACTTAGTAGATAATGGCCTTTTACCTGCCATATTTTTCGTATTGAGTAGGAAACAGCTTGAACAATGTGCCAAGGAAGTGACTGTTGTTTTATTAGAAGATGATAGCAAGGTACCTTATATTGCACGCAGAGAGGCCGAAACTATCTTGCGTAAGCTGCCGAATTATAAGGAATATTTAGAATTACCTGAATTCAGTGAACTTGTATGTCTTCTGGAAAAAGGCATCGCTATTCACCACGCTGGAATGATTAGCATTTTTCGCGAGATTGTTGAGCTTTTCTTATGCAAGGGTTATGTAAAGGTCTTATTTTGTACTGAGACTTTTGCTCTTGGTGTAAACTTTCCAATTAAAACCGTATTGTTTACAAGTGCAACTAAATTTGACGGTGTATCGCAGCGTATATTATGGTCTCATGAATACACACAAATGGCCGGCCGAGCCGGTAGGCGAGGTCATGACAAGTTTGGCACCATAATACATCTGAATAATTTGTTCGGTGATTGCGATTTACCTTCATATAAATCAATGATGAATGGAATACCGCAAACATTGGTGTCTAAATTCAAAATATCATATAATCTGATTTTAAATCTGATTGATATTGGTAACGATGATTATTTGAAATTCTGTGAAAACAGTATGATACAAGATGATATATTGAGTAAAAAGGGTGCACTTTATAGGGAACTTAGTAAGCTTGAGGGTGAATTAGAGAACTTGGATTTATCAATGCAAAATATGAGAACATCAAAGGAAGATGTAGAAAGATTGGTTGAGTTAGAATCAGGATTATCTATGATGAATAATAAAAAGAAAAAGGAGTTCACGAGAGAAATAGAGAGTCTGAAGAGTAGCTATAAATTTATTGAATCTGATAAACAAAAGGTTATCAAATACAATGATAAGAAAGCAGAAATAAGTAAAGTCAACCGCGAATATTATAACCTTGAACAAATTTTGAATTTTAATATTAGTTTTATTCTAGGGTATTTGATGGGTTCTGGTTTTATTTCTAAGTTAGCTGATGTAGATGAATATATATTGACACCTCTTGGTTATGTTGCTACACATTTGAAGGAAGTACATTGCCTTGTTTTTGGTAAACTGATACATGATGGTGAATTAGATAAACTGGATAGTAGACAATTAGTTACATTATTTAGTTGCTTTACGAATATAACCGTATCAGATGAGTTCAAATCACATAGACCAAAATGTGGTGATTCTTTAATAAAAGAAATGGTTATAAATGTGACAGATGAATTTGAAAAGTGTCAAAATTTTGAAGCAGAAATGCAACTTGTTACAGGAATAGATTATTCAATTCATTATGATTTATTGGAATATATGGTTCAATGGTGTGATGCTTCAAATATAGAAGAATGTAAACTTGTATTACAACAGATTGAAAGTGAAAAAGGAATATCATTAGGTGAATTTGTGAAGGCAATTTTGAAAATAAATAATATTTCTAGTGAAATAGAGAAGATTGCCGAAAGCATTGGAAACATTGGACTTTTATCAAAGATTAGAGAGATTAGTGGTCTCACATTGAAATTTGTTGCTACTACACAATCACTTTATGTTTGAATCACTAGATAAATGATTTAGAATAACAATAAAAATACACCGATGATAGATAAGACTGCTCCTATTATTTTTTTTGTATCATATTTTTCTTTGAAGAATAATGAACTAATGAATAATAATAGAATCATGGATGCTATTTTTGTAATAGTATGATTAATAAATGGGTTATTATATTTCTTATCTAACTCATAAATACAAATAGATGTAATAATTGAGAAAAAGGCTCCAGCAAATAAACATGTTTTTTGACTGAAAGATAATTTCTTAATATGTTCAGTTGTTTTAACTATTTCCTTTTTATTAAAAAGATAAGTGTATACCAAGATGCATAATACCATAATAAAAATTAATATAGAATCAACATATAACGCTTCATGACTTTCTAATAAATCTAATGCATGTTTTGTTAAATATGGGTTTAATGATTTAATAAGAATCAAAAATACTAGATAAAGATACATTATTCTATATTTATATATGTTTTGATAATAATTTAATATATAATTAATTATTCAAAATACTTAAATATTATATTATTTAGTAAAGTATAAATGAATAGTATATTCTTTGGTTTGTTCAGTTTGTTTGTTTGTTCTGTGAATAGTTTTAACTTTTATGGTGCTACAAAACCATTAGGATTTTTTGACCCATTAGGTTTTTCTACTGATAAAAAGCAACATGAATTAGTTAAACTTCGTGAAAGTGAAATTAAACATGGCAGATGGGGAATGATTTCATCATTAGCAATTCCTACAACAGAGTTAGTAACACATAAACAAGCAATACATACATTAGATAATCTTGATATGATTGCATTATCAGTATTTTTGCTTGGTGTTGCTTCTTGTGAATTTCAAACAATATTGTTAGGATGGGAAAACCCATTTACAAATGCAACAAATTTTTTTTTAATGAAAGAAAACTATCAGCCTGGTGATGCAGGGTTATTTTTACCTAAAACATTTTTGGATAAGGATGAAGAATTTATGTTGAACGCAGAAATTAATCATGGAAGGCTTGCAATGATTGGTTCGTTAGGAATGATAGCTCAAGAATTAGTAACAAACAAACCGCTTTTCTAGAGCTTTTTAAATTTCAAACTCAAATTATTGAAATCCAATTTCTTTATATGTATCATAATATAATTGTGTAATTTTATGAATATCTGTATTACCTAATGTTAAAGCATTATGATTATTTATATCAAAATTTACATTTTTTGAAATACATTTATATAAAATACATTTAGACGAAGACAATAAATCTAAATCGTAATTTATCGTATTTTGTATTTGTAAAATATCAATAATTTTTGTGCATATAAATTGTATAACATATTTGGTTGGATGGTTCATAGAATAAAATAATAATTTATCCTTATAATTGTCATTAATATATTCATAAGTATGTATTATATGTGTATTATTATCATTATACTTTTTTTGATTATTTGTATATCTTATCCTTAACTCATTCAAACTATTTTGAGCGATTGTTTCTAATTCTTCAGATGTTTTTAAATCTATATTATTAACAAAATGAGTAATATAATATTCAATTGAATTATTATTATTATAACATTCTATCATTTTATTGTAATGATAATCAATTGGTTTACGTAATGAATCATCATTAAACATTTTATATGTTAAATCAAAATAATAAAAATCAAAATGACAACTATCAAATATTATTAATTTTGAATTCGGATTTTTATATTTAATTATATATGAGGTAGATAAATATTCTACATCTCTATAATTGTCATTTATAGGTTGTGTTATAATTATATCACAATTAATTATTATGTCCCTAAAGTATTCTTCATTAATATCATTTTTCCAACACTCAATATGATATATATTATAATCTTGTGATAAATTTAATGTTTTTAAAACTGCAAATAATTGACAATTTCCATAAAATAATATATTATGCATATATACTATATATACTATATATTATTTATTATTTATTCTATTTTCTATGTAAACAAGAATTTACTAAACAATTACACGATTTTATAAAATCAACATTTTGATTGTTTCTAAAGTTCCTTATATTGATATGTCAAAAACTCTTCTTTAAGTATTTTACACATAATATATAAATAATAAAATACGTTTTATATCATTTTCTTTTATGTTGGTGTAATTTTTATTTACAATTATTGCACCCTTTCAATAACTTCAAAATATCACAATAAACATAATAATGAAATTTATCTGTAATTTATATTTTTACCAATAACAACCACCTTCAATTTTTTTATAATTCAAAGGTTTCATATTATCCGGAACTTCAATAAAATATTCATTAATCTCTTTGGACCCTTCACTTCGTTTTGTTTTTATTCCAAAATAAAAGGACAAATCCCCTCCAATTGTATATGCCTTTTTATTTAATTTATTAATAATGTAATCTAATAATAAAGATGAATAAGCACCAGCTGAAATAACTGCACAATCAAAATTAATATTTTTAATATCATCACATATTTTGTCTGCAGTTTCAAATATTGAATTATCTGTACCATTATTGAAAAAAGTACATGCATTTTCATAAAAATATATGTTTTTAACATTTGGAAAATTAGGACATATTTTTTTTATATTACCACTCTCATATTGTTGTTTCATTAACATACTTAAATTATTAATTATTAATACTGATTGATTTTCAATAAATTTAAACATATCCATATGACCACGAGAACTAACTCTAGCATCATTTTCAGAATCAAATTTAATATGAATACTATTTAAAAATTCATAACGATACTTATTTAATTCTATTGGTAAATCATGAAAACATAATCTTAGCATAATATTATTGTTATTTAATAAATTTAATAAATTGCTAAAATATGTATTAAACACACTTGAATGTATTATTTGTTCACCATCAAAATCAAAATAAGAACCTTTTATTGATTTATCATAAAATCCTGATGTTGAATATAACCAATTACATAAACGGAATATACTATCTTTATTATAAATATTATGTTTTGATTTTAAATAATAATAAAATAATAATGTAGTTTCAGTAAATCCTAATCTTAAATAATTCATATATTTTTATAATAGTCAGAGAAAATAATTCATATACTTTTATAATAATCAAGGAATTATACAAATATATTATTATTTTTATATGATATACCCCTTTTTAAGTTGAAGAATTACAACAAATTTACCATAATAAATTTATAGCTAGATTATTTGGGCTATATTTATTTTTTTTCCAATTACCCTTAATTTTGCGAGACCTTGTGAGATAATTCTTTCGGCGTGTTTTATCTTTGTGTTTTGTAAAATCTTCATATCCCATTTGTCCAAAGTGTACAATTTTACCATCTGGTGTAGTAACCATATATTTTTTATCTTTTTTTGTAGAAAGACGGATTTTTGCTGTTTTACCGAGATATTTTGAAGCACGACGATAAACTTCGGATGGGTTTGAATATAATCTAATTTGTTTTTTGGACATTATATAGTATATATATATTTTATTCAAATATATATATGATACTTTTTGATAATACAATTTTCAAGCACACATTCAAATTTCAATTATCATATATATTATTCCCTTTAACCATATATTTTTATATATATTATGAGTCATCACGTAGTTATTTATTATATCACATGGTTTGTTGTGGAATAATAGGGACAATTGGAAATATAAATTGTTACATGATAGGAAATGATGGTATAGCAACTATGATATTGGGTATGTTATGTCATTTGATTTTGTTATTATCATTATTTCATTTCAAAAAATACGGAAAAATAAATATTGTATCATTATTATTATTATTATTTGCAAATATGATTATCATATATTTACCTTTTTGGCCTTATTCATTATCTAGAAAAACGACCTTAATTTTATATAATTTTATATATTTTGTTCTTTTTGGGACTTGGCTCTTTAAGTACTTTTGAGGATAATATATATTTTTGGGGCCTCCGAGGTTCTTTAAGTACTTTTAAGGATAATATATATTTTTGGGGCCTCCGAGGTTCTTTAAGTACTTTTAAGGATAATATATATTTGGCTGGGGAACCCAAGGTTCTTTAAGTACTTTTGAGGATAATATATATTAACCCTCCACTTTTTGAAGGATTTTATAAAGTCTTTTGGGTTTTGAAAAATGGACATTTATTTTTGTCCATTTTTGAAAAGGGGATTCCGACTTTTAAAAAGTTTTGCAGAAATTCTAATTGTGAGCATAATGCTCTAAAATTCATTTTTCCATTGAAAAGTTTGTTAGCATACTTTTTTTCATATATTTTGTGCAAAGTACTTAAGCATATTTTCCATTGATAAATAAAGCATATTTGTCAATGGAAAATATGCAAAAAATATGCTCTAAATTTTCATGTGAAAAATGTCACTATAATACAAGTAAGAAAAGTTGTTATAACCAACACCTAATGACAGCAAAACATCAAAAATCAATAATTATCAATGAAAATCAATCAAAAATATGCTCAAAGCATAAATGTGATTATTGCAATAAATCCTATAAAGAACCATCTGGATTATGGAGACATAATAAGGTATGTTCAATGAAAAATAATGATAAATCATGTGATTTAATAATATGTGATGAAACTTCAAATAAATACGAAGAACTTATGATTAATTTGATAACACAGAATATTGAACTTCAAAAGCAGGTTATTGAATTATGTAAAGAGAAAACAATTACTGTTAACAATACTACCAATAATACTACCAATCATAACAACCAAAGCTTCAATATGAATGTATTCTTAAATGAACAATGTAAAGATGCTATCAATATTGGGGACTTTGTTAATAGTCTTCCATTAACCTTAGAGGACTTGGAAAACACTGGAAGAGTTGGGTATGTAAAAGGACTCACTGATATTGTTGTAAGAGGTTTGAAGGAAATGGATGTACACAAAAGACCTATTCATTGTAGTGATTTGAAGAGAGAAGTCATGTATGTAAAAGATAATGATGTATGGCAGAAAGACGAAGATAATGTAAAAGTTAAGAAAGCCATTCAAAATATTGGAACACGTAACTATAGACAAGTAAAAGAATGGATAGAAAAGTATCCGGAAGCTAAAGATAATAACACAAAAAAACATGAACAATACGTACAAATTCGTTTGAAATGTACTGGAGGTTCAGATAATGCAGAAGACGATAAGTTGCAAAATAAAATACTTAGTAGTATCGCAAAATTCGTTCATATTGATAAGGCTCTTTAAGTACTTTTAAGAATAATATATTTTGGGAGGGTCCTCCGAGGTTCTTTAAGTACTTTTAAAGATAATATATATTAAACCCTCTTTTTTGAAGGATTTTATAAAGTCTTTTGGCTTTTGAAAAATGGACATTTATTTTTGTCCATTTTTGAAAAGGGGATTCCGACTTTTAAAAAGAATTGCAGAAATTCTAATTGTGAGCATAATGCTCTAAAATTGCATTTTTCATTAAAAAGTTTGTTAGCATACTTTTTTTTATATTTTTGTGTAAACTATTTAGAAGAAAAATCTGTTATCTATATATGGAATCAACAGATAACGATTTTTTCTCCAAAAAAGAAGGCAAATATTTCTGCAAAATATGCAATACATCATGCTCTAAAAAATATGAAATGGAAAGGCATATTTTGACACAAAAACACATAAATGGAGAAAAGTGTACACTTGGAATCACTAAGACTTATATATGTCATTGCAATAAATCATATAATAGTCGCACTGGCTTATGGAAACACAAGCAAAAATGCAGCCAACAAAAAATCGGAGATATTTCTCCATTAGTTCTTGATAAGGAGACCATTATAATGATACTTCAACAAAACAGTGAATTCAAAGATGTTATACTTGAACAATCCAAACAAATCATAGAATTGGCTAAAAATAGTAACAACAATTCTATTACTGTAAACACTACCAATAACAATAATCAAAGCTTCAATATGAATGTATTCTTAAATGAACAATGTAAAGATGCAATCAATATTGGAGACTTTGTTAATACACTCCCATTAAACCTTGAAGACTTGGAAAATACTGGAAAGGTTGGTTATGTCAAAGGTATTACTGATATTGTTGTAAGAGGGTTAAAAGAAATGGATGTTCATAAGCGTCCTATTCATTGCAGTGATTTGAAGAGAGAAGTCATTTATGTTAAAGACAATGATGTGTGGCATAAAGACGAAGATAATGTAAAGGTTAAGAAAGCCATTCAAAATATTGGCACTCGTAACTATAGACAAGTAAAAGAATGGATAGAGAAGTATCCAGAAGCAAAGGATATTCATACTAAAAAACACGAACAATACGTACAAATTCGCTTGAAATGCACTGGAGGTTCAGATAATGATGAAGATGATAAAATGCAAAATAAAATACTTAGTAACATATCAAAAGTAGTTCATATTAACAAATATTAAATTGCTTAACTTGTAAAATATAAAATAATTAGTATTCAATTACACTAATTATTTCAACAAAATAATTCATTTTTTATATTTATTTCTTCTTGACTTTCTTGACTTTCTTGACTTTATTGACTTTCTTGACTTTCTTGCCTTTCTTGCTTTCCTGTTTTTACGTGTTCTTCTTCCTCCGCGATTCATTAGTCTTCTTGGTCCTACATGCAATAAATCCTGAATAGCAGGAGCAGCCATTAATGCTCTAGCTGTTGTAGTTGTTAATAATTGTTGTACTCCTTCAATAGTTGCTCTAATTAAATTAGGGTCTTGGGTTTTTAAACGGTCAACAGTCATTTCAACTATGTGCTCTATTTGAGTAGGAGTTAAATCACGCCCAGCAGTAATCGCTTCATATAAGGTAAATTGAGATTTTCTTAATATATCATCTAAAACTGCATCTGCTTCTCGTACTTTTTGATTGAGTTCATCCATACTAACAGAAGCAGCTCCGATACCATCTAACATTCCTTCTAATCTTCTTGATACTGGAATTGCAGCAATTGGCGCAAGAAATGTTAATAATTGTCTACCATTAGCATTTAGCATTTGTCTAGCTAAAATAGTAGTAGATTGGACTAATTCACTAGAATGAACAGCCGCAGTGTCAGTGATTGCTCCAACAATTTGTCCGGTTTGTGCAACAGCAGTGTCAGTGATTGCTCCAACAATTTGTCCGGTTTGTGCAGCAGCATTATCTGCAATTGCATTAGTTACTTGTCCTACAATTTGTGGGACAGCTTCACCAACAGCTCCTTTAATTTCTTGTCCTATAATTTCACCTAATATTAATTTACCTTGATGAATAGCCCAACTTTCTAGGGTTTCTTTTAAAATATTAGTAAAAAAATCTGTTAAAGATAACCAAAATTTTACTTTAATTTCAATTATTAAAGATCCAACATCTTGTCCAGTAATTTTTAAAATCAATAAATTTAATACAAATAATATAGCATCTATAATAATTTTACCATAATAAAATTGATATAAAACTAAAACTATAATTAAAAATAAAATAGGAGCTCCAATTGCAGAACTTATTAATCTATTAAAAGCTGATAAAAATTTTTCATAAATAATCCATAATTTTCCTTCAAAATCAGCATCATTAAAATTTTTTCTATCATTATTTTTAATTAAACCTATTAATTGTAGAGCGCGAGCACCGCATGCTAATAAAAGAGATATTATATTTTGACACATTTGAGGTCCTGTTTCGTTTGTTTCATCAATAAAATCCTCCATCAAACCCTCCACAATTATACAAAAATTATTAATTACAGTATCATCATCAGGATAGCCAACTAATCCAACTTCTGCATCGGAATATTCTTGTAATTGTTGGTAAGAAACCACAGGACCTCCACTAACGCCTCCACTAACGCCTCCACTAACGCCTGCACTAGCACTTGAACCACTTGCTACTTTTTTAAATAATTCATGCAACCTTTCACTAGTTCTTTCATTATCATTTGCAACTCTTATTGCAGGAATTAATAAAAAATCTACAAAATAATTAATAGCTTTATCATTACCATCATCAATTCCATACATAGGATCTTTTGGGTCATTATGGTACTTTGCACTCTTCAATACTCTTCCAGGTTTCATTTGAGAACGTTCATTTAAGTAGCCATCATCAATAATTCTTCTCTCATTACTAGTTAAACTTTTATACCATTCATATAAGTTTTTTTTTTCTTGTGGAGTGAAAGAAGATATCCTATTTGAATAATTACCACCTTCTTTTAGTGTTATTCTTGTGAGTAATATATCCATATTATTATATAAAATATGGTAATATTATTTTTTAGTTAAAGTTAATAAATAATAATATTATGAATGATTATATTAATGTCAAGTGGAGGAGTTTCTAATGGAGGAGTTTCTAATGGAGGAGTTTCTAATGGAGGATTTTCTAATGGAGGAGTTTCTAAACAAATCATTTCCAATTTTGAGAGTAGGCAGGCCTTTTTAGACCTTCTAAAGGTGAATCCAGGACTTATTATTGTGAAGTTAGGAGCGTCTTGGTGCGGACCTTGCAAACAAATTGCTCATATTGTAGAGGCTTTTTTCGCTACATCTCCTAACAATGTTATATGTGCTGATATTGATGTGGATGAATCCATTGACTTATACGCGTATTTAAAGCATCGTCGTATGGTAAATGGCATACCAGTTATGCTAATGTACAAGAAGGGTAACCATGATTTTGCACCAAATGATTCAGTTACAGGAGCAAATCCAAATGATTTAGATGCATTCTTTAAGCGTTGTGGATTACATTTAGCAGCAATTCAAAAGGCAGAATCCCTTCTAATTTTACCAAATAGAAAATAATATTTATTTATATATAATGAATGAAAAAAAAAGAACAGAAGAAACAGAATTTTTTACACAATTGCCTGTAGTATTTGGAAATGATGGATATGCAATAACCCCAGAATTATTAGAATATGTATCACAAAATCCTCATATTGGTACTTATAATTGGAATGCAGGATTGCAAGCTTTCCAACCATATATAGAGGTTGATAATGCTCTTAAAAGTATTACACAAGCTCAAATTGAACAATTAAAGAATGAAGAACCTCTAACAATAGCTCGAAGGGTAGTTATTCAGTTGAATGCTGATGGAACTATTAATATAAATGGACAAAATGATTATTTTTTTTATAAAACTCCTAAGTCAAGAATTAAAAAAAATATCCGAGCATTTACCCCAACCCAAAGACGAATTTTTAGAAAAGCGAGAGAAGCAGTTGCTGCAGCAGCAAGAGAGAGAGAAGGTGATGCAATGGTTCTTGATGAGGATGAAGAATTATCACAAGCAATAGGTGCTTTACAAGTAGAAGAAAATGGAAATGGAGGTGGTGGAAAGGTTGTTAAAAGGCGAAATATAAATCAAGATAAAGAAATTGCAGCTGCTTTAGCTAAATTCAATTTAGATGATGGAGATGAGTTGTTCGGAGGAAAATCTAGAAGAAAAACTAAAAGAACAAGAAAATATAAAAAAAGAAGGACAAGAAAAACGAAAACAAGAAAAACTAAAACAAGAAAATCTAGAAGAAGAACCAATAATAAATCTAAAAAAATAAAAAATAAATAATATAGTTATAATTTAATAAAACAAAATGGAACCAGATAGTATAACTGCAATATCTGATTTTGAAAAAATACAAGATTGGGTATCAAGAGCATCATTAATAGCATATGTATTTCCTAGCTTACAATTAGAGAATTTTGATTTTGATAATTTAATAACTACTTTAATAAATGGTGATGATTTAGACCTGATAAGAGAAAGTCTTTATAGAATTGAAAGAAATGAACCAGAGTATGATTTTGAAGATAGACAATTTATAGTAGATGGAGTATTGTATTTTATGAATAGTTATTTTTATGACCAAAATTTAGAGCTTGATGCAGATATACTTGAAACAATAATGATAATTGCAGAATTATATCCTCAATTAAATCCACAACCGCCTCCGCCTGCTGTCCAAGGTCAAGTAGCAGGAAGAAGAAAAATAAAAACTAAAACAAGAAAAACGAAAACAAGAAAAATGAAAACAAGAAAAACTAAAACAAGAAAATCTAGAAGAAGAACCAACAAGAAATATAAGAAAAATAAAAAATAAATAAATATATATATGCTTGGCATAGAATCACCTCAACATGTTGGTGCTATTGACGAAGATGATACGAGACAAAATAATTGGATAGCAAGAGCTAGAGTTCTAGTTCATGAATTACCTCAATTATATCTTCGTGATTTTGATTTTGATGAGTTGATTAGAGTTTTAACACAGGAAGGTGAATTATATTTATTAGATGAAAGCATAGAAAGAGTAAATAGAGAAAATAATCAATTTCCATTTTTTAATTTTGAAGATAGACAAATAACTATAAATGGAGAAAGACAATCTATAGATGACCTCTTTGAAGCAGATGCTGCAGAAGGGGAATATCTTAATGCAGGACAAGGTTATAATGAAATTGATGGTGATATAATATCAACATTAGAAGAAATAGTAGGTTTGTTCCCTGAATTAAACCCAATTTCTGGAGAGTATTGGATATCAAGAGCAAGAGTATTAGTTGATGAACTACCTCAATTAGAATTGAATAATTTTGATATTGATAATTTAATAGATTTTTTAGGATTTTGGGAAGAAGATATAGAACTCTTAGATAATAGTATAGATAGAATAATCAATCAACAACCAGCCGCTGATTTTGATGATATAGAAATAGAAGTAGATGGTGAATCAGTTCTTTTAGATGATTATTTTGTGGGACTAAATGCTAGTTTTGATGCAGATATATTGAGTACATTAATGGAAATTTCTGAAAAATACCCTTCTGAAGAATATCCTGAATTATATCTACAAAATAAAAAACAAAAAAGAGGAGGAAGAAAATCTAGAAGAACAAGAAAATCTAGAAGAACAAGAAAAACCAATAAGAAACCCAATAAGAAATCCAATAAGAAAACCAATAAGAAACTCAATAAGAAACTCAATAAGAAACCCAATAAGAAAACAAGGAAACTAAGAAAAACAAAAAAGTGAGTTCATAATATTTAAAAAAATCATAATAATAAATTATATGAACAACCCAAACAAAAATAAACCCCAATCTTCAAAAGAAACATTAGATTTAGAAATTGATAATTATGAATTAGAAGATATTTTAGAACTATTCAAGATTTATAGTACAGATTTCACAGAAGCAGACCTGAAAAGAGCAAAACAAATAGTTTTAAAGACACATCCAGATAAATCACAATTACCTGCAGATTATTTCCGTTTTTTTTCAAAAGCATATAAAAGGTTATATTCTATTTGGGAATTTAGATGTAAATCAGAAAAGAATCCCAATAATGAGAATACTGAATATTCAGAGGTTTCTCTCAATCATTCAGAAGAAGAGAAGAGAGAAATGCTTGATTCCTTCTTTGATTCAAATGAGAAGCTGAAAAAATCAAAGAATTTTAATAAGTGGTTCAATAAAGAATTTGAAAAAAACAAGATTACAACAGAAGCAGAGGAGAAAGGATATGGAGATTGGTTGAAATCAAATGAAAACAAGTTTCAGGATTTTACCACAAGTTCAGAAGCAAATATGGGTGAAAATTTCGCCAAACTTAAACGCGAAGTTCGTGCTGTCACAGTATTCCAAGAAGTGCAAGATATATCCAGTTATGGTACAAGAGGAGGACAAGGATTCACAGATTTATCACTGACTGCACCACAACAATACAGTTCGGATTTATTTAGCTCATTGCAATACCAAGATTTACAACAAGCACATACAGAGACAGTAATCCCAGTAACAGAGGAAGATTATGAGAATGTGCCGAAATTTGGGTCAATGAATGATTATATGACTTATAGGGATAGTGAGGCATTAAAATTCGTGCCATTATCAGAGAAACAAGCATTGGATTATTTGAAAAACCGTGAAAAAACAGAAGACCAAGATGCAGTAAGGCGCGCATATGATTTAGCGAAACAAACACAAGAAGCCCAAAAGAAACAAAAGAATTTTTGGAGTAATATTCAGTTATTGCATAATAAATAATGTAGTAATAAATAATTTAATATTTAATAATATTATATGGGACCAAAAGTAAAAAGTCACTCAAATTATACAAATATAATATTATTTATCGGATTATTGCTTGTAGCAGGATATTTATATAATAGATATCAAAATAAGCAAGACATTTTAACAAGGACAGATAATTATGATTCTATCAGAAAATATTTATTGACTGACCCTGACACTGATGGTAATTTAGGTAATGTTAAGAAGCCTATTTTATGGATTCCTGTTCATTATGAATATAATTCACGCAACTGGATTTCATTTGGCAGTCGTAGTTCATTTGATTTAAATCAACCTTATTTATATTTGACGGTAAGAACTATTATTGCTCAGTGTTCGGATTCATTTCATATTTGTCTTATAGACGATAAATCGTTGTCAAAATTATTACCTGGATGGAAAATCAATATGGGCCGAGTAAGTGGTTCAACAATAGAATATGCGCGCCAATTAGGTCTTGCAAAATTATTACATGAATATGGAGGTCTTATTGTGCCTCCTAGTTTTGTGTGTATGCGTGACTTGATTGGTTTATATCAGATGGCAGAAAATAACAACAAGATGATTATTTGCGAGACCATAAATCGTAACATAACATCAACTACATCAGAGGTTTTTCCTAATATGAATTTTATGGGGGCACCAAAGGGGTGCCAAGTAGTAGGTGAATTGGTGGATTTTATTGAAAGCACTATGAAGAAGGATTATACAGCGGCAGCACAATTTTTAGGAGAGTTTGATAGATGGTGTGAATACCGTGTTAGAAAAAACAAGATTATTAAGATAGATGGTAAACTTATAGGAACGAAGGATATGAATGATAATATGGTTTTGATAGATGACTTGATGTCTAATGAATATATAGATTTCTATGCTGATGCTTATGGTATTTATATACCAGCAGACGAGGTTTTGAATAGAAGACATTATGAGTGGTTTGCTAGATTGTCACAAGAACAAGTATTGAATGGTAAGATTATCATTTGTAAATATATTTTACTTGCTACTGCACCTGATGCAAAGATGGGAGTAATTGAACCATTGAAAAATAAACCACATTGGGTAGGATTTTGGTCAACACCCCTTGGTGCACCATTATATGGAATGAAACCAATTTATTTACCAGATGATTCATTGAAATTAAAATATCCTTCTAATTAGAATATATTGTAATTAGATACCATCTAATAAATAATGAAGAACAGTTCTAATTAATTCTAAAGGTAAATTGTTTTTATCAAAGATAGGTTTTAATAATAATTTGTATAATAATTGCCTTTTCAAAAGGTTATGTTGATTCATTTGATGTAAAATTGTAGATATGCTACATGCAGGAGTCCAATTACTATGACACATTATGGTACTGCAACACAAACATTCAGGTTTTGAGTAATGAACAAGTTTACAATTTTCATTATAATAGACATCATTCGGATGATAATATAAGTAATTTATTCTAGTTGGCATATTTGAGAGTAATTGGCGATAATTTTTACCATTCATTGTTATATTTAAAGGTGGTTTAAATGGGTAGTCAGGAGGGATTGTTAACGAGATTACATTTGAATTTGGTGTAATTACTTCAACATAAATGTTATTATTGTTATTATTATTATTTATATCGTTGTTGTTGTTATCATGTAAATTTGGTAAAATTTGTACATAATATTGGCTCATATTTTTTGAAATATAATCTATATCTCTATTTATGCGTTTATTAGCTTTATTATTTTCATTTTTAGTCATTTTGAATATTATGAATATATTTTGTATTGTATTTATACTTTAATTTGTATTTTAATTTATTATAATCAATTTTATTATAATCAATTATTTGTCTTTTGTAAAAAATATGAAATAAATAATAGAATAATTAGATTTATCATATTTTATTTCAGTAGAATATTCTATTTTATTAAAATTGCATATTTGTCGTATAATAGTAACAAAATTATTATAATTCAACTTACGGTCAATATATTTGCGTTTAGAAATGAAATAATAAGGTCTACAAAAATCCAAGAATTTTTGAATATCTTCATTATAAAGTCCCTTTTTAAAAGAATCAGGATTTAATATATAACAATTTTCCATTTTAAAACAAATACCATGTAATAATTCATATAATTTTTCATTTGGTATATTATTTTTAAAAATTTGCGAAGTCATTATATTAAATATATATTAAATATATATTATTGTATTATTAAAACATTATATCAAAAAAGAAAGTCCAAATACTTACGATGATATTTATAATACAATAAAGGAAATATTAGAAACTAAAATAACAAAGGAACATTTAACAAACTACTTGAAACATAGTTATAAAATATATAAGTAATAATTATGTTTTTGTCTCATTTTTCTTTTCGGTCGGTGTAATATTTAATATATTTAATTCAATTTTTTTATTGATTTATGTCATAAATGTAATAATATTATTTGTAAAAAGTGCTAATTCAATTTCATCTTCATGAATATTATGAAATGCGCTAATGTATTTACAAATATATGGGATAATTTCATATTTT
>Ga0214921_10003256_pt1 | contig 25121 bp, 23 predicted proteins | sample LL1505_MetaG_FD_177992 | JGI IMG/M metagenome (GOLD analysis project Ga0214921, IMG submission 177992) | Freshwater microbial communities from Lake Lanier, Atlanta, Georgia, United States - LL-1505 | ecosystem: Environmental > Aquatic > Freshwater > Lake | place: USA: Georgia | collected...
TTTATTTGTTGGGGTTTTTTTTTCACATCTTGCGCTTATAGTAGAGATGTAATCATCTATATTTTCAGAGTTTTTATAGCTTTTAGAGTTTACCTTAACGTTCATATATTATTTATATATAATTTTCTTTTTGAGCTGTTTTTAAAATTAATAAAATATTTTTTAAATGCTTACCATATCTAGTAAGCTTAAAATAATGTCCAGACCATATTATCATTTATATTTTAAAAAAAAATTGATTTAAAGATAATTCAATAATGTAAATCATATAAGACAGAATGGCAACCGCAATCATTGACGGCTCTAATATTGATACTAGCGTATTTTCATACTCTGCTCCCAAGGCTAACCCCAGCGGAGGGAAAGTTGTAAATTTATATAATAAATATTCAAAGGAATATCTTACTATTGCTACTCCATTATTGCTTACATGGGGTGCACAAGAAGGAATGGACCAGGCTAAAAATCCTACCGGAAAATACACATTGTCGCTTCAGTTTCCTAGCGCGGATTACAGTACTCCTGACACAGAAGGATTCTTGAGTTCAATGCGAGCTTTGGAAGCTAAGATCAAGGCTGATGCATTGACTTATTCTAAGGAATGGTTTGGAAAGACGATTACCAGTCCTGATGTTATGGATGAGAAATTTAATGTTATGTTGAGACATCCTAAGAAGGAAAAGGGTAGTGTTGAGCCCGATTTAACCAAGGCGCCAACTCTTACTATTAAGGTTCCGTGTTGGAAGGGCGTTTGGCAACCAGAAATTTATGATGAAGATGGAAACCCGTTGTTTCTTAAGGGAAAGAGTCCTGTACACTTAAGTCCTATTGATTTCTTGAAGCCTAAGACGCATGTCATTTGTTTGATTCAAAGTGCGGGAATTTGGTTTGTAAATGGTAAGGTTTCTATCACTTGGAATTTGAAGCAAGCCATCGTGCAAAAGCCCAAGACATCTTCCATTGTTGAGGGAACATGCTTCTTGAAGCCAAAAGCATCTGAGGTTCAAAGATTGAAGACTGCTCCTCCACCGGAAGATGATATTGATCCTGATGGAGTTGTATCTAGTACCATTGTTGAAGATTCAGATGATGAAGAAGAGTTGCCTCCGCCTCCACCTCCAGTAGTAGTTTCTCCTCCAGTAGAAGAGCCTGTTGCAGCAGCAGCAGCTCCTGTTGAAGAGCCAAAGAAAAAGAGGGTCATCTCATCTAAGAAGAAGACTGACGCATAAATTTAATATTACAAAAATATATAAAATTCAAAATATTGCAAAAATAAAAATTATATAAAATAAAAATATTTCAAAAATTTATTTTTCTTTAATTTATGATTATTTATGAAGTCATAAATTAAAATACTTATTCTGCACTATACTATAGTAATCTTCACTATAATATCAGATTTTTCGGATACATCATATATATCTTTTTTAATTTTAGATATACCTACATTTTTAATTCTATAGTTTTGTTCTCTCTTCATATACAGTTTAGAGAGAAAAATACTGAACTCTTTTTCACCAATATTAATTTTAATTGAGCCATCATTTAACATATTTTCAATAAGTTCATTTTTATCTATAAAAATTTCTAGAATAATATTATTGTCTTCGTCTATAGTTAGATCTTTTGGCAAGTCCGGATCACATATAACCATAATTTCACAACCAGAAGCATCAAAATATGATTCATTATGCCATAAAGGAACTAAAAATAATGCATTGTTAATATATAACTTGTATAAATTGTTATTTAATAAGTCATCTATACTAGGATTTAATTTATAGATTTCAACATTATCATATTTTTTTAGAACAATCTCTCTAACAATATCTAAAACCTCTTGGTTTAAATGAAGTACAGAACGATTATTAGAGAGAAATGTATAAATAACTGAACTAGTTTCTTTATCTAAGTCATCAAATATTTTAATTGATATTTTTTTCCCTCTAGTAATAATATCATTTACTATCTTAGATAACATTTCATCGTACTTTCTCTCAAAAACACTTTTCATAAAACCTTTTAAAATATCAAAGTAGAGAGAAGAGCAAGTGTCTTCTTTGTCTTTATCAATTTCTTCATCTACGTCCCATTTTGTATTTAAATGTTTCATTTCTCTCTTTAAGAAATCGTATGCTTCATTAATCTGTTGAAATCTTTCGTTGGATTCGGTACTATTGTTGTTTTTGTCTGGATGATATTTCAAAGCTAACTTTCTATATTTATTTTTTAAGTATTCTAATGAAATGACGTTATAATTAATTAAATTTAAATCAATTTCTAATATATCAAATGCATCTTTATGATTCATAACAAATATTGCGTAAAAACTTTAAGTAATAAATTTTTTTATATAATTTAATATTTATATATTATATAAATGCCTATTCGCACAACTGCTAATACTTATACGCGTGGAATTTTACGCTCTGAAAATGGTTATTATAATAATTTTTTTCTTGTAGCTCAATCAAATAATACCATAATATCGCCAATGAGTTCATATATAAGAGGTTACCAATTTAATAATAGAAATTACATAAACTTTGGCGCTGGCACTAGAAGACTTTGGAAACCTTAATTACAACTCATGAATAATTTTAGCTAAACTAAGTACATAATTTTCAACATGATAAATTGGTCTATAGTTGTTATTATAATATTGAAAAAAACAAAAGGTTTTTTTTAAAATATCTGATATATATTCTTTCTTAATTTTTCTCTCTTGAATCAACTTAGAGAGAATATACCAAATGCAGTCACTTATATCCAGATTATAAATAAATATATCGTATAGTATGTCTCTAAATTTAAGAAAATGAAGATCATTAATATTAATTATGTTGTGAATTATTTTATTGCATATAATCTTATATTGTAACATAAGTTCTTCATTATAAAGATGTAGAATTTTAATATTTGTTATATTTTCAGGTTTTAATTTAGCAGGAAGTTTGTTTTTTATACACCTAACATATAATGTCTTTGTGGGCCTACTTATGTTAATAATTTCACAACAATTTAATATATTATCTGGAATAAAACTAATTTCTTCAGTAATTAATATAAATTTTAAATCTATTGAAGTATCATTATTTTTTTGCATATAACTATAAAAATTTTCTAGGAGTTCGCTATGTATATCATGAAAATACTTGCAAACAATAATTCCAGACTTTTCTGTTTTAGCTGATATAATATCTATGATTTGTTGATATATTTCATGCCAAAGTAACTTTGAGTTACAACCTAAGAGAGACATATCTACTTCATAGTGTATATCACTAATTTTAAAAAAATATTGCTGCTTATTATACGTTAAGCTAATTTTTTTTTCGTATTTTAATTCTGTTGGACTGTATTTTTTAATTGACTTTAACATTTGTGTATATTTTCCTGTTCCATTTGGACCATAAAACACAATATTTTTTAGGTTTTGCAATTGCAATGGAAACCTTTCATACAATTTATCAAGTTTTGGATGCAAATTTACACGATTATTTTCATTTATATATTCTTCAAAATGAGTTTCATAAAATTTCATTACTATTTATATGATATATTCTTTATTTGAATTATAAACCAAATATATTGTTTATTATAATTTTATTATAATAAATAATATAAACAATATTAAAACTATTATAATCGTGTAAATATACAACTTAAAAACAATATAAGTTATATATTAGTTTAATGAACATTGTTAAAAGAATTGAACAATATAATAAAAATAATGTTTTTTTTTGCGAACCAATCAAAAACAATGTTATGAATGAAGGTAATTTTATTAGAATAATTTATTCTACACGTAATGTAACTCTTAACGGTATTTATTTGTTAGTCACCTTAAATGATATTACGTGTGATAAATACTATTCTAAATATAGATGTAACTTTAACATAACATATCATAAAGAAATTATTGAAAATCTTAAAATTATTGAAGAAGATTTACTTAAAAAAACTGAAATTTCTGAAAAAATTCCACAATTTAAAATCTATGAGCAATTTAAAAATGGCAATTTAAAAATATTTTCTGATGTTGGAAATAAATGTTTATGTTCATTTATTCTTAAAATATCTGGAATCTGGGAAACACAGAATAATTATGGATTAACATACAAGTTTATTAAAATTAATTGATTTTAATTTAGCTTATACCCAAAATAATATATTACAAATCAGTGTATAATATGTTAAATTTTTAGTACTCTAAATCCATCCGTTGTAAAATATTTTAAAATTGTAAATAAAATTACTGAGCAAATTCCAGATAAAACAGATAATAAATAAATTATGCTTGAATTAACAGGAGATATTTTCCCTGTTGTTTCAAAACTTTCTGAAGATATATTTTTATACACTATATATAATTGGATTAATAATAATAGAGTAACTATATTGCTAAAAGAGTAATAACCAGATGAAACGTGACCACTTATTATATTATTTTTGTATATTATTATTAAATATAATATAAATCCTATAACTCCTAGCATTAATAAAAATGGACCTGTTGTCATTATAATTGAAAGGATTACCTTAAAAGATGATAATTCTTTTGTAAAACGAAATACATTATTAGTTAATATTATTAATATCATAATAATAGCCAAAGTCAAGACAGAGTAGCCAGCAATGTAAGCGCCTAAAGATACTTCTCCTTGTGAAAAAAATGCGATTATAAATGCTATTACAGATGTAATAATAAATCCTTTATATATGCCATTATACCAATTACTCATTTATAATAATGAGCGATAATAAATTTATACATCATTATTTTTTACATCTTTTTTTGCATCAAGATGTTGTTTTTTAATTCATCTATTTCATTTTGCATATCTTTCATTTTTGATACAATCAAAGGAATTAATTCAAGATAATTTACTTTTCTATAACCTTTTTCACTATCTTTTACTAATTCTGGATATATTTTTTCTAAATCTTGCGCTATAAAACCATAATGTATATTTTTTTTCGTGTCTGATTTAAAAGTAAATTGTGTTGGGTTTAAATCTAATAAACTTTGTTTTTTTTCTTCTGGTAAATTAATAATATTATCTTTTAAGCTACGATCAGAAAAGGAAGATAAATTACTTATAACCACATCACTTAAATAAAGTGTCGTATTTGCGTCAGTTAATGTTTGATATTGAACCCCACCTATAGTTTGATATTTTAAACTATTCGCATTATTTGGTCCCGTATAAAATTGTTTTATATTGCCTTGAACAGTAATTCTTCCACCAAAACCAATATTTTCTAAATATTGACCACTATTCTTTGACATTTATATTATATTAGTCTATTGTTTTATTTATTAATTTATTTAATTTAATATATAAAAAAATTATTATATAATATATAATATGTCATCAAACGGATTTTCAAATTCTCATATAAATCAAGGTTTTCATGATTCAATAAACTCAAGAATTTATAATACTAATACTAGTCATCCATTAATTCAAAGCGCACAAGAATACATATTTTATAAAAAATACGTTTCTATTCATTCAGAAGATAGAGATATGTTGAAATATCCTACAGCGAGTGATTTTGAAATTGAATTACCCGAGGATTTACTAAACGTTGCCTCATTAAGATTATACGATTGGTGTTTTCCTTGCAACTATGACACTTTTAGTAGTTTATTTAATAATGTAACAATGACATTTCAAATAAATAATCCTTATAATCCTAATATTAATAACTTATCTAGCTTACTTGCTGAAAAAATATTTGAATGTTTATTTTTTTCAACCTCAGAAGATTATACTATTACAATAGAAAATGGATTTTATAATCCTCAACAAATAGCAACCGAGTTAACAAATAAATTTAATACCGCTGTTACAAATAGAATTACCGCTTATTTTATTAGTAAGTCAGCAGATCCTGATTATGCAGAGGCATTATCATTATTTAATGCTAGTGGAGGATATAACAATTTTGTTATTGTCTATAATATTGTTGGCATAAAATTATGGTTTGGAAATATTTCTGATGGATTTATTTTAACAAATGAAACACAATTTATTAACTCATCAATAAATAATAATATTCAATGTCCTCAGCTACCAGGAACAATAAATATACCTTATCCTCCTTATAAAGTTCCAGAATATACTAGTTGGGGTTTGCCAGGTTACTTAGGGTTATCCAGATGTAATACATCATCTATTAGCGGGGATGATATTGCTGTAAATAATAATACTGCAACTTATAATTCTACATCTGTTCCAAGATTTTATTATGGCAATGCAATAAACCCTGGCGATAATGGTTATTGGCTTTTACCTAATTCAAATTTGACGGGATCACAAGTGCATTGGGTTGAAGCCCCTTATAAAATTAATATAATGGGTCCTTCATATATATATATGGAAATTGATGGTCAAAATTTTATAGATGAAACAGCTCCATATAATGTTAGTGCATTTACATTAACAACAAATCAAACAAATGGAATAGTTAATTCATCATTTGCAAAAATTCCCATAATTTCAACTCCTCTTTCACAGTGGTTTGACAAAGATCATTTACCTTACAAATATTATTATCCACCAGCAGAGAGAATAAGAAAATTTCATATTAGATTTAGATATCATAATGGGATGTTGGTTGATTTTGGAACTTTTAATTATAGTATTACAATTGAATTTACACTACAAGTTCCTCAAATTTTGAGAAAAGAAGCGGTTTCTACTAGACTTTATCCGCATACATAATTTTATATTTTATATCTAGTTATATTTAATGTTTTATATTTTATATCTAGTTATATTTAATGTTTTATATTTTATATTTTTCTGATATCCACGACTTTAAAATAGTAATATTGCATATTTTATAGTCTTCTTGTGTTTCGCTAATAAAATCTTTAATGTCAAAAAATTGTGGTTTTTTCATCTTGGCGGTTTTATAAAATAAATAATCACCTTTTGGTCCTTTTCTAATCATCATATTTGAATTTATCTCTCTAACTATATTACTGCCTTCTTCTAAATATTTTTTCACTTCGTCAAATGTAACGTTTTCAATTGGTCTATTACCAAGTTCTTTTAGAGTCTTTGTATTTTTGTCCCAAGAAATGTAGAGACCAAATTTACCTTTTTTTAAAATAACATCCTTACCTTCATACTGACCCAAAATATATTGACTCTTAGAAATCTTATTAGTGTCAACTATATCATCTAATGTGTAGTCGCCCTTTTCCAAAAGTTTAATATCTATATCCTTTTTAATAGTTTTAAATTTGATTTCTTCTTTTCCATCAACTTCTTCAACGCATTTTATAACAGGACCATATTTACCAACCAAATAGGTATTATTGTCATCAATTTTATATTCTAATTTTGTTTCTATTCCTAATCCATCAATTAATGTATCTATTTGGTCGTTACAAGTAGCACATAAATTATACCACAAAATGTTACCTTTTGAAATTTTATCAAGTGACGCCTCCATCAAACAAGTATAATCATATTCAAATAATTTATTAAAATATTTATCTAGAAACTCCATAACAATTATTCCTAATGGCTGAATAACCAACTTACTCTTTTCGTTTCCAAATTCTCTCTTTGTTTCAATTTCAAATATTTCATCGTTTTCCAACTCAAAGTCTTTACAAACGATTTCTTTGCCTTTTATATCTTCTTTTTTAGTGTAACCACGTTCTTGAATTTTATCAACGAGAGAAGAAAACGTAGAAGGACGACCTATTCCTTTCTCTTCTAAAAGTTGAACCAATCTAGCTTCTGTATAATGTTGTTTTGACCCCCTTATTGTAACCTTTGCGCAAATTTTTTTATAATGAATCGCCGAGTTTTGTTTTATTGTTTGCAAATAATGATATTCTTTATTTTCTGTTGAATATTTTTTTGTTACTATTTTCCAACCAGGAAAGTCAATTAATTCGCTTGTAAAAGTAAATTTTGCATTGTCAAAAACGCTAATACTTGCTGTAACGGAATGAAAAGACGCAGGAGCCATACAACTCTCTAAAGTGTTTTTCCAAATCAAGTTATACATTCTTCTCTCTTTTGAATCCATTGTTTCTGGAAGTTCACAGAGAGAAATTTTGGTTGGTCTAATTGCTTCATGAGCTTCCTGTGGTTGAGGTTTATCCGTTTTTTTTGTCTTCTTTTTCTTATTTTCATTTAAAACTTCAGCTCCTACAATCATACTGTCAATATGTTCTCCAATATATTTATCTCCCACATCATATGTTCGTTTGATATGATCCTTTACTGATTCAATGAACTCGCCACTATATATCTGTGAATCAGTTCTCATATAGGTTATGTAACCGGCTTCATATAGAATTTGACACACGCGCATTGTTTCTTTTGGTGAATAATGGAGTTCATTGCTAGAAATTTGTTGCAATTTAGATGTTGTAAATGGCTCTGGCGCTTTCTTAAAAACTTTTATCGGTTGCGAGCATGTATAAATGAGATTATTACCTTTATTTAAGTCTGCAACAGCCTCAAGAAAATCAATCATTTCATCTTCTGATTCATGCTGCTTGTTCAAATCAAAAGCTATATTTGCATTTGTGAAAAATCCTGTTACATTATAAACTTTTCTCTCTTCTGCTGCTTTAATGTCTTGTTCATTATCATAAATTAGTCTTAAAGCTGGAGTTTGGCATCTACCCGCACTTAAAGCATTTTTTCCTTTTGCACTGGATACAAACTTCCATAATATTGGTGAAATTTTAAAACCTACTAAGATATCTAGAATTTGGCGCGCTTGTTGGGCATGAACTAAATCCATATCTATTGTTCTAGGGTTTTTAATTGCTTGTTGAATTGCGGGTTCTGTTATTTCATTAAATGTAATCCGCTTTGTTCTTTCTATATTTAATTTAAATAATTCACATACATGCATACCAATTGCTTCACCCTCACGATCTCCATCTAACGCCAATATAACTTCGTCAGCCTTTTTGATTTCTTTTCTTAGAAGCTCTATCTGTTTTTTCTTTATAGTATTGTCAATTATTGTATATGTTGGATTAAAATTATTTTCAATGTCAATGTTCTTGAGTGAATGAAGCTCGCGTAAATGTCCATATGTAGCAACACATTTGTAACCAGGACCCAAATATTCCTCTATTTTCTTACATTTTGCAGGAGATTCTACTATTACTAGTGTTGTAGTTGTTGAATATTTTTTTGACATATTTACATAAATACATATATATTTATGTAATTTTTATTAATCATTTAAGTTATAACTATTTAAATTATTATAATTTAATAAATTATGCATTTGATAAATTCTTTTTGAAGTTGATAATGTTGAAGTTATGTATCAAATGTGTATGTCATTACATGTTGAAGAAGATTTATTATATTCAGCAGTATCAATAAATGACTCTTTTGTTAATATTTATAAATTTAATATTAATGCTATTATAAATAATTTATATATCGTTTAATTTTCTTACATTTTGCAGGAGATTCAACTATTACTAAAGTTGTAGTAGTTGAATATTTTTTAGACGTAAGTATATATTTAATATCTAGGATGTATTTGTGTTAATTATTTAATATTTTTCTCTTTACAAAATATTTTACAAATTTATATTTATATTTTAAAAATTGTTTCATATATTATAAATAATAAACCCAAAGTATAAATTTTTGTAAAATGATATTCATGGTAGAATAATGATTTATTAATATTACCAACAGTTTTGTTATTTTTATCAAATAAAAGTATTGTAGATGTAAAACCATCTACAATATAAAATATACCAAATATTACTAGAAAAATGTTCAAAAATATATTATCAATATTAAAACTAGCTAAAATATAAGCAGAAAAACCAGCAAGAGATATTTCGGCAACCGCTTCAAATAAATTGTGTGCATCGTCACTAATAAATTTACCATAGTGAAGCGTTTCAAACCTATAAGCTTGGTTAACTTGGTTGACACACCATGCTAAAAGCAATAAAAGATAAATATATTTCAAATGTGTTGAAATATTAACCTTTTGATTCATTATAATATATAAATATAAAATTATACTTTTTTATATATTATATATAAATTGCTTCCACAAATTTGTATTTGCATTCTTACTTTTACTTTTAACTTAAAATTAACACATATAATAAATACAATGCTGCTAAACCTATCATATTTTGTAAATAAAATGTTGCAAGAAATGTTATATGATAAACCCACGTAGCAAATTTAGTATTTACATCTGCTAAAAGTAATATACTTGACAAAGCGTTAAAAAAATATAAAAATGCAATTAAAAATAAAACTATTTTTACATAAATGTATTTGTTTTCTTTAATATTAACTATTAAATAAACAGCATATAATGTAAGTAAAGATTGTGTAATTGATTCAAAAGTATTTTGACTAGTAAATCCTATTAAATCTTTTAAATTATGTACATTGAAATTATATAATCCTGTTTGGAAGGCTGATATATAAAAAAGTGAGAATAACCAAAATACATGGACAATTAAAGAAGTTTCCATTATAATATATTGCGCTATATTTTTTGTATTTTACATTTATACATTTATACATTTTAATTAATTTTTCATTGTCTTAAACTGTTTCCATGAAATTTGCACTTCTGGTTTTTTTGGTTCTACCTTTTTTTCTGCTAATTCATCTAGTTTTTCTGCTTTTTTTAACGCACTATCAATATATAATTCTTTTAAAAGTGTTCCGACTGCAAATGATCCTTCGTGTTGGTCTAATTCGCCATCTTCAATACGTTTTAATACGTCTAAAAACTTATTTAAAATATTTATATCTATTTCATCTTTTCTTACCTTGTTAAAAATATCAGTATAATATGTAAATAAAAAGTTACATTCAGCTACTGCTTCATTATGTATTTTTTCATCATCTCCTCTGTATTTAGCCTTTATCATAATAAGATTATTTATTTCGTTGCGTAAAATTATACTGTGTTTTAACTGTCTTATTAATGCAGTTTGATCTTCAACATTATTTGCCTTAATCATATTTGATAAGTGAAGCTTTTGGTTGTCGTCCATTATATATATTTAAATATTAAGTATTTTGGTTTTAAACCCAAAAATTTATATTTTATAATTTATTTATAATTTATATTTTTAATTTATATTTTTAATTTATATTTCTAATTTATGTTTTAATTTTAATATTTTTATATATAAATGTCTGCTAATGGAATTACGCTTCCAACACAAAAAGCTATGCTTGCTGGTAATCCTCGCGATTCTGCGATAGCAAGTATGAATAATGCATCACAAAGCCAAGCCAATGCTAATAAACTGGCTGGAGGAAGAAGAAAAAGATATCGCGGCGGAGCTATAGCTGCTCCACAAATGCAAATGCTTTATACACCTCAGGGAGGACCTGGAACAAATCCAAATGATCAAATGAAATCAAATGCCGTAACACAATCTCAAACAAACGCAAACCGTGTTTATGATAAAGACGCTATGAAGTCAGGCGGTTCTAGAAGAAAAAGAAGAGGAGGAAATCCTGATTGGTTATGGGGTTGTATGAGTGGGGGTAAAAAATGTAGTAAAAGAAGAAGAAATAAAACATATAAAAAAAGTAGAAAAAGTAGAAAAAATAGAAAATAAGAAAATAAGAAAATTATTAAACTAAAAATATTTAATAATTTTATACTCATAATATAAGTTATGCCAACTGGGAAAAATTGGGTAAATTTTTTATATGTAAATATAGCATTCGCAGTATATATTGCTGGTGTATTTTATTATAGTCAAGTTGCACAAATTAAAGCAAATTGGCCTTTATATCGTTGTAATCCTATATACATGCCTTTAGCAGATAATTTAGAAGAAAATTTTGTTTATTGTGTTCAGTCTATGCAAACAAATTTTATGGGTTATCTATTACAACCATTAACATTTATTACTAACACAATTGGAAGTTTGCTTGGCAATTTTATGGAAGAAATACAATTTGTTAGAGCTATGTTTGATAAAATTAGAACATTTTTCTCTAGTATTATTCAAAATGTATTTGGAGTATTTTTAAATTTGGTTATAGAATTTCAAAGAATTACTATTGGCATTATGGATTTAATTGGAAAAATAATAGGTGTTATGGTAAGTCTTATGTATGTTATAGATGGAAGTGTTTTAACAATGAAAAGCACGTGGAATGGACCGCCGGGTCAATTAGTTAGAGCTCTTGGCAAATGCTTTTATCCTCATACATCAATTAAACTTTTAAACGGAAATATAAAAGTCATGAAAGACATTGATTTAGGAGATGTTTTAGAAGATGGATCGGTTGTAGAATCTGTTATGAAAATTGATAATAAGAGAGAAAAAATACCATTATATGTAATAAAAGGAGAAGGCGTAAATGGAGGTGATATTTATGTTACTGGGTCACATTTAGTATTTGATAAACAGTATAATAAATTTATTAAGGTAGAAAATTATAAAAATGCAACTCTTTCCTATTTGGAAACAGACTGGTTTAGTTGTCTAATTACAAGTAATCATAAAATACCTATTGGTAAAGAATTATTCTGGGATTGGGAGGACCATTTTGTTAAGAAATAATTTTAAATATTAAAAAATTCTATTTTCTTCTATTTGAAAATGCAATTTTATTATTCTTTTTTTAAGAATATACTATATATGGATAACCCAGGATTAGAAAATATTAAAAAAATGTATGACAAGTTAACCTACTTTGACCAATATGGATTAACACTTGGTATTTTTATAGTTATTACATTTGCTCTATTAATTTTTATTTCATATTGTTATGTTAAAATTCATGCCCAACCTATTATTGATGATTGGCCTAATCAAAGATGCAAACCTAATATACTTCCGTTTGCGGGTTTTATAACACACCCTGAAGGCATCTCTGCTATAGATTATACTGCTCAAAATTTTGCAAATTGCACCCAAAGTATTTTATCTAATATTACAGGAATATCTGTAGAACCGCTAACATTTACAGTGAATATGTTTAAAAGTATGGTTGCAGAAGTTATGCAGGTTATTCAAACCATTAGAGCAATGTTTGATAAAGTTAGAACTATGTTTCAAGAAATTTCTGAAGAAATAATGGGACGCATTATGAATTTTATGATTCCATTACAGCAAATTATTATTAGTTTTAAAGACTTAATAGGTAAAGTGCAGGGAGTAATGACCGCTGGATTATTTACATTGTTAGGGTCATATTATGCTCTAAAATCACTTATGGGCGCTATAGCTCAATTTATTATAATTATTTTAATTACTCTCGCGGCATTAATAGCTGTATTTTGGATTCTTCCTTTTACTTGGGGTGTTGCAATATCCAATACAGTTATTTTTATTGCCATTGCAATACCCATGATTATTATTTTGGTATTTTTATCAGATGTTTTAAAAGTTCAACCTGATTTAAGTATTCCACAAATAAAATGTTTTGATGAAAATACTTTAATTACTATGAATGACGGAACTAAAAAAATAATTTCGGAAATAAAAACAGGGGATTTATTGTTTGAAAATAATGAAGTTACATCCATTATTAAAGTTGAAACAAAAGGCTCTACTATGTATAATTTAAATAATATCATTGTCTCGGATTCGCATATTATTAAATACAATTATAAATGGATACCTGTTTCAAAACACCCTGATGCTATTCAATATGACATTTATGTAAAACCTTATTTGTATTGTTTAAATACTGCAAATAAAATTATTTCAATAGATAATTATATATTTACCGATTGGGATCAAATATATGGTTATGATATATTAGAAATAAAATTAAATGGCTTTCATCCTATTAAAGAATTAAAAGACATTCATACTTTTCTTGATGGCGGATTTGAAGGTAAAACAAAGATTAAACTGAAAAATGGAATGTACAAAGAAATTAAAGATATAAATATAGGCGATATACTCTATCACGGAGAGAAGGTTTATGGTATTGTTACAGTTAATGGAAATAATGTAAAAAACCAATTTAAATATAATTTAGGGAAAAAAATGGTTTTTGAAGGAGGACCAAATTTAACAATTTGTGATAAAAAAATTATTTTTAATACAACTTTAACTTTAGACAATAATAATAAAAAGGTATTAGATAAAAAACATGATAAATTATATCATTTATTAACTGATAAAAAAACATTTTATATTGGAGATATTCGTTTTTATGATTATAACGCAGCCATTGACTTATTTTTAGAAAAAAATAAAGTAAAATTATTATCTATGAAATATGTATAATATGGATATCTCAATATTAGGATATAAGTTTAATCTAGAGGTTTTAATTTTAATTGGAGTTGTTTATTTAATTTTAGTTGGACACATGTTTTGTGGTTGTTGTCATTTTGGAATGCTAGAAGGGTTTGATGGTTCAGGAAATGTTTTATCTCCAGATGATAAGAAAAAAATGGAAATGAATGCGACAAATATGGCAACACAAACCGCTGCTGGAGGTTCTACAGATCCTATGCCTACTACACCAGCCTCTACAACAAAAGAAGGTTTTACACCGGCTAATATAAATTATGGAGAATCATCTATGTATAACTTATCTAGCGATGTCCCAATTAATACTTCTTCATGGGATGCTCCGAATATGACAGTTGAAGCTGGTAAAAAATTGAGTGCTGGTGTTAAACAATTTTTATCTCGCGAACCCCAACCTGTTCCATTACCTGAAGACGAAATGTTGTTGTTTGCCAATACACCTTTTAAACCAGAGTGTTGTCCAAATACCTATTCTAATAGTAGTGGTTGTGCATGTATGACAGGAGACCAATATAATTATTTAATTCTTCGTGGTGGAAATAATGTTCCTTATTCTCAATATTAGACAAATAAAAGTATCAATAATTTAATACTTTTATTATTATTATTATGTATTTATAATATATAAATGAAAACACCTAATAGAATGAAAAGCATAAAAAATATGAAAAGAAAAATAAAAAATTTTACTCAAAAGAAAAAGATAGACAAAGAAACGCTTGCGTTATGTCCGATTGGTTTAAAATCTTTTGAAGAACAATTTAGTAAAAAATACATGAAAATGTATAGTTCAAAAATGAATAAAATGTATGATAAAACAATGAAGGAATTCTCCAAAGAATTATTAAGTAAATTCGCACCAAATAGTATTAAACCAGAAAATGATTTTTATGATTATATAAATTACCAATGGTTACAAAATGTTAGTGTAGATAAACAACAACAATATCTCACTCAAATTGATGATTTTAGATTAACACAAGATAAAGTATATCGCGAATTAAATGAAATTATATTAGATTATATCAAAACAAACAACAATAAACTTTCTAAAAATTTAAAGAATTACTACACATCTGTTATTACAATGAACCCTAAAAGTTATACTAGACAATTAGGAAAAGAAGCAGAACAATTAATAAATGATTATACAAGTGGAAATAATCCTTGGGAGTTACTTGCTTATATTAATAAAGATGAAATGATTAAAGACGCGTCACCATTTGTATGGTCATTAAATCCTGATTTAAAAAATGTTAAACAATATAGGTGTTATGTTGACCCGCATCATTTTTCAATTGTAGATTTATCTCTTTATTATGATGATGGAACACAAATAGAATATAAAAAAAAATATAAAAATGCATTTAAAAATACTTGTAAACAACTTTTTGACACCATTTTAGGTCCAAATGACTATAATCCTGAAGATATATTTTTAGTTGAACAAGAAATATTTAATACATTGGGTTGCATAGAAGTATCAAAAAAGGAAGAATCATTTTATAATAAAGTTTATGCTGATGAATCAATGAGTAAATATGGTTTTGATTGGAAAGAGTTTTCTAAACAATTGGGATTCAAAACTCCACCTAAATTTTTCATAACTAGTAGTTTAAATTATTTAAAATGTGGTTCTGAACTATTAATAAAAAATTGGAAAACACCAAAATGGAAAACATATTGGATATGGATATTTTTGAGAAGACTAGCAAGAGTTACTAATGATTGGGAGAAAATTACATATGAATTTTATGGAAACTATCAAAGAGGACAAGAAGGGATAAATAAGAGTGATGCTGTAAGTGCATCGTTATATATGTCAGTGCCATTTAATACATTTTTAACAGAAAAATATGTTGAAAAATATCTAAACCCTCAAAGAATTGAATTTGTTGAAACATTATGCAATGATTTAAAAATCGTTTTTAGAAAAATATTAATGAGAAATACTTGGTTAGAACCTTCAACAAAAAGGTATGCCTTGAAAAAATTAAAACACTTCAATTTTGTTTATGGAGTTCCTGAAAATTTAAGAGAAGATCCTGATTTGGATTATACTGAAATTTTATATGATAATATCCAAAAAATTAACAAGTGGAGACATGCAGAATTTATAGCATTAGAAGGAAAAGAACCTATAGACATTCCTGTAATGGATTGGACACAATATCCTGTTAAAATGACAGGCACTCAAGCATATATTGTAAACGCATCATATACCCCATCTAAAAACTCTATCTATATTAATTTGGGATACATTCAAAAACCTTTTGTAGACTTAGATGAAAGAGGAATTGAATATAATTTGGCACATGTCGGTTTCACAATTGGTCATGAAATGTCTCATGGTTTTGATGATTCTGGAAGTCAATATGGTTGGGATGGCAATCTTTATGACTGGTGGACACCTAAAGATAAACATAAATTCAAAGAAATTCAAAAAGATGTTATAAAACAATATGAAGAATTTGCTGCTAGAGACGGAATTAAATTTGATGCGTCAATTGGCATTGGTGAAGATTTAGCAGATATTTCTGGATTAGCAATATGTGATGAATATTTGAAAGATTTTCAAGAGAATAATAAAGACTTAATTCCTATTAGATATCTTTCATATGAAGTTTTCTATGTCTACTATGCTTTCCAACAAAAACAAAAAGTTGCTAAAAAAGCATTAGCTGCACAATTAAAAACAAATCCACATCCACTAGATAAATATAGATGTAATGTTCCATTGTCACGTTCTGTTGTTTTTAGAGCGTTGTATGATGTTAAAAGAGGTGATGGTATGTGGTGGAAAAATGAAGATACTGTTTGGAATTAAAATATATTAATAATTTGGATCTGTATATTCACAAATGCTACAATATCTTATATTTTGGCTTCTATCAAGAGTAATATCTATAGTATCTTCTATAAATTCATGACTGCATAATCCCATCATTTTTTTATCACATATATCTCTTAAAAGTTTAATATGTTTTTTTCTTTCAATAAAAAATAATTTATTATGAATTTGATTTGACAATACGATGTCTGGTTTAATTTTTTTTTCTTCCTCTTTTATACATGCATCTATTTCTTCAAATATAGTAATCGTGTGATCTAAATTTTGAATTATTTTATCGTAAGAATTTCTACAAAATAAATAATAATTTAAACTCATTATTATTTATTATTATGCAATTATTTTTATATGGTTTTAATTTTTAAGTTAAGTTTTGTGGTTCTTAGTTTATACATACAAGTTACGCCATGTTTCTAGTCCATCTGACTCCTTCTTTATAAGCTTATCTACAATTCCCTTTGTAACTTTAAATGGGAATTCTACTTTTAATGACATTTCACCCTCAAATAAGTTTGACCCTGGTTTCATTAATCTATACAAATTTAACTTGGTATAAATGATTTCCAAACAGCGTTTCAAATTTCTTACACCATCTTCTTTATTACAATGACTATCTATCATATGACCGATTACATCATTTGGAATTTCAATTTCACTTGACGTAAAACGCACTTGTTCTTGGATTTTTGGAATTAGATAATTATTTGCAATAATGGTCTTTTCTTTTGAAATATAACCCTTGGTCTTGATTCTATACATTCTATCCTTCAAAATTGAATTCACTTTGTTCTCATCGTTATAGCTGAATATAAATAAACACTTACTCAAATCAAAATTAATTTCAGCAAAATATTTATCATGAAATTGTGAATTTTGGGTTGTATCAGTAAGATGTGTAAGAATACCTGCAATCTCTTCACCCCTTGGGGTGTCACTTATTTTATCAAGTTCATCAAAATAAATCACCGGATTCATACATTTGCTATCAATTAATATTTGAACAATTTTACCCCATGTGCTACCTTCATAAGTATAACCATGGCCTTCTAAGAAGCTACTATCTGTTGCGCCTCCAAGAGCAATAAATGCGAATGGTCTATTCAAAATTTTACTAATTCCTTCCTTCACTAAACTGGTTTTGCCAGTGCCTGGCGGACCATGAATAGCAATTGCTGTGCCGATTGCCTTAGGATTCGTTAAAAGCTGACCCAACATTTGCATGATTTGCATTTTTGCATCATTTAAACCATAAACCGCTTCATCTAAGGTTTTTTGTGCATTTTCCATAAACTCATGGCATTTTTCCACACCATCATCAATAGAAATAGGTAGACCTTCATGTTTATTAAATGGAATACGCATAAAAGTATCTACCCAATTTTTAATTTTATAAAACTCGCCACTACCTGGTTCCATATAGCGAAGGGAATTTATTTTTTTCATCGCAGCAGCTTTAAATTGAACAGGAATAGTAGATTCTAATAATGTTATTCTGTATGGTTTTTCAATTCTTGTGATTTTATTTATCTCTCTTAGCTCCTTAATAATTATCTTTTGATTTTCGGTATCTAACTTTTCATAAAAGGTGAAATCATTCAAAGTGTTTTTATCCTTTATAATTTTTCTAAAAATTCTCATGTTTTTTGCTTTTTGTTTCTTTTCCTTTTTTTCCACCTTTGATTTATGGTTTTTCAAATCTTCTTCATACACTTGAATACATTTTTGAATAGACTTGTCCTTAGGATTTGCTTCTAGTAATTTTTTAAGTTGTTCAAGGGTTTCATTTGTTTTTACATTATTATTGGTATCAGTTTCTTCAATAACTTTATTTTCTTCTTTTACTGAATTTTTTTTGTGATTTTTTCTTTTCTTAGGAGGTTCTTCTTCTGATTCTTCTTCCTCTGATTCTTCTTCCTCATCCGAATCATCATCAGTTGAAACTTCTTCATCTTCATCTTCTGTAGAAATTTCATCATCTTCTTCATAATCAGAGTCATCATCTTCGTCTTCCCATTCTTCTTCATCTTCACCTGCTCCACCAATTGTAAATATAATATTTAATTTACCCTTGCCTGGTTTTTCTTCAAATTCCTCATCTTCACCCTCATCTTCAGAAGCAGTCTCCCAAATATCTTCTTCGTCAGAATCTTCAATTTTTTTACTTTTTTTATTATTCTTTTTTGTTTTTTTTGAAACTCTTTCTACTTCCTCTTCGTCAGACGATGTTTCATAATGGAGTTTTTTAGATTTAGATTTAGATTTTTTAGAATGGTTATATTCTTCTTCATCTTCATCTTCATCTTCATCATATTCATTCAACTCATCAACAATCTTTTTTAATTTTTCTCCTGACTTAATTTTTTTATTAATGTGTTTGGATGGAAATATTTTTGAAATAAATTTACGATACTCATGAATATCCATCTCATCGCTATCGGATTCGCTTTCAATATTATCATCACTATCAGAATTTTCAACCTTCTTTTTTTTCTTACTAATCTCTTCTTGTTTCTTAGAACGAATCACTTGTTCCCTCTTAGATAATTTACTTTGACTATCGCGTGCCATTTGAGTATATTGTATGTTATACTTTTAATTTTAAATCAAAATCAATTTTATTTAAAAAATATTTTATAAATAAAATTAATAATCCTACTTTATTACTCATGTTCTAAATATTTGTACTATTATGTAAAGACTATACGTAAGAATAATATAATTAAAAGACATGCTACCATAAGCATCAAGAAATTTAACTATGTCTAAATTTGTATTATTTGGTTTTATAAAATAAAAAATATATCTATCACAAACTAAAAAGAAATTAACACATGTTGCTAACACTAATATTAATATTATGTATATATAATTATTTAATTTATAATTAATTAATAAATAAAAGATGTATAACACACATATTATGCTTAATATATTTCTTAAAAAGAATGCTTTTTTTACTGTGCTATTTCCATTTTGTACATCTTCATATAAAGGATATAGTACATCCATGGTTGCATCAAATGTATTCTTTACAATAAGAAATATTACAAAACATATTAGAAGAAAATATAATGAACTATCATTGTTTTTCATATAAATAAAGAGATAAAATTTTTTTTATTTTAAAATAAAATTGATTTAGTTAAACAATATAAAACTATTGTAATATATTATAAGAGATGTCTAAGTTCCAAACTTCCAATATGTCTATCAACTGCTCGAAAGTAATTGGAATCCAATTTAGTATTCTGTCTCCCGAAGAAATTAGAAAGGGGTCTGTTGTTGAAATTACGAGCAGAGACACTTATATAAATAATAAACCTGTAATTGGGGGCCTGTTTGATCCGCGAATGGGTGTTTTAGAACCTGGTCTAATTTGCCCTACAGATGGATTAGATTATATGCAAACGCCTGGCTATTTCGGTCATATTGAATTGGCAAGACCAGTATATTATATACAATACTTAACCACGATTTTAAAGTGTTTAAGATGTGTCTGCTTCAAATGTAGTAAACTTTTGGTTAGCAAAGATAAATATAAGCAAGCTCTCAAGCTACAAGGTGACGCTAGATGGAAATATGTATTTGGTCTATGTAGCAAAGTGAAGCGTTGTGGCGATGACAGCGAAGATGGTTGTGGATGTTTGCAACCAAATAAAATTAAAAAATCGGAAATAGCCACCATTATAGCTGAATGGAAGAATGAAGGTGAAGCAGCGCCGATTATTATAAAAGTTACACCTGAAATGGTACTGAAAATATTCAAGAGAATATCAGACGATGATGTCACATTTATGGGTTTCAGTCCTGTGTATTCTAGACCAGACTGGATGATTTGTCAAGTGTTGGCAGTTCCGCCCCCGGCGGTGAGACCATCTGTAAAACATGACGCGCAGCAGAGATCTGAAGATGATTTAAGTCATATGTTGGTGAATATTTTCAAGACGAATAAAACTTTACAAGAGAAAATTCAAAACAATGCACCGTCTAATGTAATTGATGAGATGACAAATGTATTGCAGTATTACATTGCTTGTCAAATTGATAACAAACTTCCGGGTGGTAATCCTGTTGCACAGCGTTCAGGCAGACCCTTGAAATCTATCAAGGATCGTTTGAATGGAAAGGGTGGGCGTATGAGAGGCAATTTGATGGCAAAACGTGTAGATTATAGTGCGCGTTCGGTTATCACTGCGGACCCAAATATTTCCATCAAGGAATTAGGTGTACCTTTGAAGGTGGCGAAAAATATTACAAAACCTGTAATTGTAAATGCGATTAACAAAGCATTCTTGACCAAGTTGGTGCGAAATGGTCCTGATGTGTGGCCTGGTGCTAAGATGTTGGAAAAGCATAATGGCGAGACCATTACATTGCGTTACTTTACAGACAGGAATTCAATTGTTTTGGAAGAAGGCGACACTGTTCATCGTCATATGATGGATGGAGATGCTATTCTATTTAATCGTCAGCCTACTTTACACAGAATGAGTATGATGTGTCATATAGCTCGTATTATGATGCGAGGTGATACTTTTAGAATGAATGTAGCCGATAAACTGGTGTCGGCAAAAGGGGGCGTGAAAAGCGTTTTACCCCCTAGTGTCTATACTTATCAAATATAGATGCAAGATTTCTTGTTGCTGGAAGTCCCTTAGAGCCTTTACTACCACTCACTTTTGGAAACATTTGTGAGGAACTCGGTTAATTGCCGAACCCAATGGTAATAATGTAAAGGATTGGGTAATCAGCAGTGTTACTTCCTAACTCCGTTATGGTAAGGATATGGAAGGCACTCAGAGACTGAACGGAAGTCGGTGAGCGATGAAGGATTAACCGTCTAGAGCTTGCTTAAGATACAGTCCGGCCTTATCAGAAATGATAAGGATGCTATGGAAGACCAAACCATACAATGCCGATCAAAATTTTGTGACCTTGTAAAGTCGCAAAAGCCGTCAAGGTTGGCAACAGGGAGCGTGAAAAGCGTGTTACTCCCTAGTGAATAAATCAATAATGAGGCAAATAATATAAAATATAAAACTATTTAAAAAATATATAATAATATATAAAATGAACGTAACAGATACAAAACCTTCATACAAAAGTTGTTCTAAATGTGGTATTACAAAAATAGAAAGTCTATTTATTCCTAAACGCAATATATGTAAGGAATGTCGCAACAAAAAGAGTAGAGAAAACTATAGTGAAATACTGTTGAATAATATAATTGAAACAAAACAAAATTGTAATAACTGCGATGAAGAAAAATTAATTGCTAGTTTTCATAAAGGTAGAAAAATATGTTGTGATTGCATTAATAAAAAAAGAAGAGAAAAATATGACAATGATGAAGAGCATCGTAAAAAACTAATAAAAATGGCTAGTGAATTTAAACATAACAAAGTTATTGAAAGACAAAAAATAAAAGAAGAAGAAATGGGAAAAGAAAATAAAAAATGTAATTATTGCGAAGAAATAAAACATAACTCTTGTTTTCGCTACAATCGTTTGAAATGTAGAATTTGTGAAAGAGATGAACCTATAGATAAATTCAAACGAATCATAAGATCCAGAATTTATACATCATTAAAAAATAAAAATATGAAAACGATTGAATATTTAGGTTGCACAAATAATGAATATTTAAAATGGATATTAAGCATAAATAAAGATTATACTCTAGATAATCGCGGTAAAGAATGGCATATAGACCATGTAATTCCTATTTCCAAGTTTGATTTAGATAATGATGAAGAAGTTAAAATAGCTTTTAATTGGAGAAATACGATGCCTTTATCGCCAAAAGATAATTTATCAAAAAATAATAAAATTATAAAAGAACAAATAGAAAACCATTATAAAACATTAATAAAATATCACATAGAAAACAAACTTGATTTGCCTCAAGTATTTATTGATTTATTTGCGAAACACCTTGATGCTGGAAAACCCTTAGAGCCTTTACTACCACTCACACCTGGAAACATTTGTGAGGAACACGATTAATTGTCGTACCCAATGGTAATAATGTGAAGGATTGGGCAATCAGCAGTGTTACTTCCTAAGTCCGTTATGATAGGATATGGAAGGCACTCAGAGACTGAACGGGTGTTGGTGAGCGATGAATGATTAACCATCAAGAGCTTGCTTAAGATACAGTCCGACCGTCTGGGAAACCTTACGGAGTTATCGTTTGACGGCGATGAGATGAATTTGCATATGCCTCAGGATCCAGAATCTGAGGCAGAATTAAAAAATTTGGCGGCAGTTCCATATCAAATAGTAAGCCCCGCAAATAATGCATCTATTATTGGTATTTATCAAGACTCAATGCTTGGGTCGTACCAATTCACTAGACCAAATATTCATTTAGGACCAAGAGATGCAATGAACTTGCTAATGATGTTTAACGGTGTAAATGAAAATCTGCTACTAGAAGATGTAAAGAAAGATGGAGGTATTACCAATTTTGATATTTTAAGTCAAATTATGCCTCCTCTTTCAATGAAATATAAAACCAAAGCATTCAAAGATGATAAAGATGATGCCAAAACATCCAATGCTGTAATTGAAATCAAAAATGGTAAGTATGTTCGCGGACAAATGGATAAAAGCGTCATGGGTGCTAGAACCAAGGGTTTACTACAAAGAGTTTGCAATGATTTCGGTAACATGGCCTCTGCGAAATTTGTAGATGATTTGCAAAATGTCATTACCGAATACATGAAATCCAGTGCATTCAGTGTTGGAATCAGTGATTTGATTTCAGATCAAAAAACCAACGACGAAATCGTTCAAGTAATTACAAAAAAGAAGAGTGATGTTAAAAATTTAATAGACCAAGTTCAGGTTGGTATTTTTGAAAACAATACTGGTAAGACAAATGAAGAAGAATTTGAAACACAAGTGAATAGCATTTTGAATCAAGCTACTTCCGAGTCTGGTAAAATCGGTTTGAAAAATCTTGGCAAGGACAACCGTTTCGTTATCATGGTAAATGCGGGCTCAAAAGGTTCTGATTTAAATATTTCTCAAATGATTTCTTGCTTGGGACAACAGAACGTGGATGGTAAGCGTATTCCTTATGGTTTTGAAAATAGAACATTGCCTCATTTTACCAAATATGACGACTCTCCGGGCGCAAGAGGTTTTGTTGAAAGTTCTTATATCAATGGCTTATCACCTCAGGAGCTATTCTTCCACGCTATGGGTGGTCGTGTAGGTCTTATTGATACTGCCGTAAAAACTTCTACTACCGGTTATATCCAAAGAAGATTGATCAAAGGTCTTGAAGACTTGAAGGTGGAATACGATATGACCATTAGAACGAATAAGAATAAAATTGTTCAATTCTCTTATGGTGATGATAACATTGATACTATAAAAGTGGAAGATCAAGGCATTCCGATTGTTTCAATGAGCACGCAAGATATTTATGCTCACTATCTTATTCCAGAAGAGAAAGGCAGTATTAAAACGCTAGGAAATATATTCTTAAAAAATACTCTTGCAAGATATAAAAAACAAAATAATGATTTCTTGACTAAAACGCAAATCTATATTGATATGATGGTTACAAATCGCGAATCCATTATTAAAAATGTATTTAAAAACAAAAGCGATTCAAATGTTAGTTGTCCAGTTGCCTTTCATTATATTATAAATAATATTCAAGGACAATGTAATATTACGATATCTTCCTTGATTGATATTACTCCTCTTGAAGCTTTGCAAATGATTGAACATTGTTATGAAAATTTAACAAAAATTTATTATGCTCCCCCTACAAATTTGTTCAAAACATTATTCTATTATTATTTATCACCAAAGGACTTACTAATAATCAAAAGATTCAATAAAGCAGCTTTAACATTATTGTTAGATACGATTACTATTGATTATAAAAGAGCTATTGTTGCACCTGGAGAGATGGTGGGGATGATCGCCGGCCAAAGTATTGGCGAGGTCTCAACACAG